>ENA-OQKP01001301-OQKP01001301.1-human-gut-metagenome-genome-assembly--contig:-NODE-1301-length-11941-cov-2.647706_pt1 | contig 11941 bp, 7 predicted proteins | sample MGYA00242780_ERZ504802 | MGnify/ENA primary metagenome ERZ504802 (study PRJEB26092, sample SAMD00036406) | human gut metagenome | host: Homo sapiens | study: EMG produced TPA metagenomics assembly of... | reverse complement strand
ACCGTCTTGGCCGCATCCCCGATCTCTGCATGGATACCGACTTCCTTACCTTCAGTGTACATAGTTTCGAATACAACAATCATGGTATCCTCTAATGCAGATCCGTCAAACTTAAAGGTAACATCAACTGTTCCCTTCTGTGCCTTTACTGTAAATGTACTCTCTGCGGTTACTTCCTTACCATTTACGGTGATGACCTTTCCTGTTGCCTTATTCATAAGAACACCCTTTACGGTGTACTCTCTGTCAACTTCAAGTCCTTCATAGGAAACAGTATCAACAATGGTTACATCCTTCTTTGCCTCTGTTACATGATCCTTTGTATCATCTGCGATTGCAGTGGTATATACCTTCGGAATGTAAACTGTCTGATCCTTGTCGGTGATCTCGGCATGAACTGCAATCTGGATCTTCTTATATGTAAGGGTTTCAAATGCAACAACTGTCTTAGGTGCTACAACACTTGCATCAAAGGTAAAGATTACATCAACACTTCCCTCTGCCTTTTCCGGGGTAAAGGTGGTGCTTGCGGTAATCTCCCTGCCGTTAGCCATAACAGCCTTTCCTGTTTCCTTATCCATCAGTGTTCCGCTTATGGTATATTCTCTGCCCGGAAGCAGATTTGTATAGGAAACTGTATCAATGATGGTGGCTGTCTTGTTTGCCTCGGTATGGTTAATCTTTGTTGTCTGATCCTTTGCAGTTGTATGAATCTCTGGAATATATACTGTCTGCTCTGCATCCTCAAGGTCAGCATGTGCTGCCAGAAGTGCGCCGTCAGAATAAAGGTTTTCAAATACAACTGTGGTAGTTCCTGCAAGCTGTGAAGCATTCAACTCATAGGTCAGTGGAACGGTCATTTCATGTGCATCTGCTGTGAATGTTCTTCTTGCAATAATGGTATTTCCATAAATCACAATCGGCTTTCCAGTCGTTGCATCCATCAAAATTCCGCTCAGTGTATACTCTGTGCCAAGCTTCAGTGCCTTAAGTGCTACCTGATCGGTGATTGTAACCGTCTCGTTAGCACCGACAACATGATCTTTTGTGTCATCGCTTGTTGCTGTTGTATGTACTGACGGGAAGTACTCGGTCTGTCCCTCATCACGAAGATCAGCATGGACGGCTACTTCCTTGCCCTCTGTGTACATATGCTCAAATGCTACAGTGGTCTTTCCTGCCAGAGAAACACCTGAAAACTTGAATGTAATCTCAATCGTTCCATTTGGCTTCTCAGCAGTAAATTCATTCGATGCAGTGATCTCTTTTCCTGCATCATCAAGAAGTGCTTTTCTAGTTTCCTTATCAACAAGTGTTCCCGTTACAGAATACTTACGACCAACCTCTAGTCCATTATAACGAACGGTATCAATTAGTGTAATCTCCTTATCAGCTGCTGCATTATGGCTACCATTTTCAGAGTCGATAATGGTTGTCTTGATACTCGGAACATAGATCGTCTGATCGGTGTCTGAAATATCGGTATGAGATGCAACTGTATCACCATCTAATTCCAGATACTCATAGAATACGAGCTTTCTTCCACCAATCTCAGATGCGTCAAAAGTAAAGGTAACATCGACTGATCCGTTTGGTGTTGTTGGGGTAAATTCGGTACTTGCAGTAATGGTTCTTCCGTTTACCATCAGAGCATTTCCTGCTGAAGTCATCAGCACACCCTTCATGGTATACTTCTTACCCGGCAGTAAATTCTCGTAAGTTACGGTATCAACAACAGTTGCATTGCTGTCTGCTTTTACCTGATTCAGTCCAGTATTGGCATCAAGTGCTTTTGTACGGATCTTTGGCACATAGACAGTCTGTCCTTCATCGGAAAGATCTGCATGAGCAGCATATCTTCTGCCTTTGTAGTATACTTTCTCAAAAGCGACAATCGTCTTACCTGCTAAAGATACACCTGCAAAATTGAATGTAATGTCAACACTACCATCTTTTGCCGGAGCGACAAATTCTTTTGATGCGGTAATCTCATTACCGTCATCGTCCAGAACAGCCTTGCCAGTGTCAGCATCCATCAAAGTTCCTGTGATTGTATAGTTTTCTCCAACCTTCAAGCCAGAATAGGTTACAGTATCAATAATACTTACGGAATCAGTTGCATTTGCTACATGATCCTCGGTCTTTGAATCTCGTGCAGTTGTCTGAATGCTAGGGAAAGTAACGGTTTGGTTTTCATCGTCCTTATCCTTATGCTCTGCGCAAAATTCACCATTTAATGAAAGTTCCTCAAATGCAACTACTGACTTTCCAACAAGAGCAGATGCATCAAATGTGAATGTAACATCCTGTGTGCCACTTATTTCGGTTGGCTGGAAGTCAACCGTTTCTGTCATCAGTTCTGTCAGTGCATCTCCATCCTTCACATACAAGGTTCCTGTCAGCGTATATGTCTTGTCCATATCCAGATTTTTGTATGCTACATGGTCAGTCAATGTCACTGTACTCGTTGCTTCGGTGAAATGTTCTCCATTTACGTCAACCAGTGTTGTCTTAATTCCCATCGGAACGTTGTTGACTGTTCCAAGATCAAGAACTTTTCCATCAGTGTCGATTGTGAAGGTGTTGGTATACATCTTCATGCTTCTGGTTGCTTCGGTCTTTAACTCGGTGATGGTATAAGTGCCATATACAAATGCTCCATAAGAATCATTTGCAGCTGTCATGGTTCCTTCGCTGCCCATGCCAAACCAAAGTCCTGCATCCTTTGCCAGAGAATCAATTACGCTCTGCGGAACAACGTCCTTTTCTCCATACTTTGAAAGAACATCATCGTTTGCATTGGTATTTGTGGTCTTTCCAGTTGCGGAAGTGAAGTTTCCATTCGCATCAGTTAAGATGTAATGTGTTTCACCAGTTGCGTTGTTGGTAATACAAAACGGAATGTAAGCAAGTGTTTCTTCTGTCTCTGCATTTTTCTTCACGAAGGACAGATCACCACGAACAACACGATCTGTAAAGGTAACTGCATTCATGTTTGTCTCATACTGAATGAAAGCGCCACCCTGATCAACAACATTAAAATAATGAATCTGACCATCATTGGTGTAATAATTGTTGGCTGATTTTTCTCTAACAGCATAATGACCAATCGGATACTGAGTAGTCATGGTCACATTTCCCTCAGCATCTGAGGTTACTGTCTCGATTGTCTCACCCTTTTTATAAGTGGTATTACCAATGATAACAGAATCGTCTAAACAATAAACCTCAAAGGTGATGCCGTCAAAGTTTGTTCCACCCATAGCAGCTTTTTTATTAAGCTCAAGATCATGCTTTTCCATCTTTGGAGTACCGTTGATCTGACGCTCGGCATACTGGAGAGTGATTGCTGTTTCATCAGTTGCTGCAGTATCTAATACATTGCCACTCTTTAAGTAAATAGCAGAATCTTTATCAACTAGGTTAAAAAGATAAACATTATTAGTTCCAGTCAGTGTTGCACCTGTTGCAGCACTGCTAACAACTGCACCATCTTTGGTGAATCCAGTCGGAGCCTTTGTTTCCTCAACTGTTATAGTACCAAGTGGAATAATATATCGTCCTGCATTGGTTTTTCCAAACTTTGCACTATCAGAAACATCAGAAACAATATGAGCATCATCCAGAGATGCAAAATATCCACTTGCACTCTTAACAGTTTTTATCACCCAAGTAGTAGCTTTTGCTTCTGGATCTGCCTGAATTTCAGCAAGTGTGTTGTACTGTCTTGGATAATAGGTAATCGTGTACTCAGCACCGGACAAATCAGCTGTAGTAGTTCCATCTGCATTGATCTTATTGATCACAATACCTAGTGGGTCATTCAACGGTACATCTGTTGTCTAACACATTACCGGAGCTGTTGCTGTAGTTCCTGCTGTTACCTCGATTGTATAAACAGTACTTTTTGTTTTATAGCCTGATCCCGGTTTTGCTTCTGCCTCTCTTACATAGTAAGTTCCTGCTGTCAGTTCATATGGCTGGCTGTAACCGTTTGCATCCAGAGGAAGAACAACAAGGTTATTAACACAATCCTTATCCGTAAAGATACCATAAGGAATGCCTTCAAAGTTATAGCAGCTGTTGCCATTGGTGATTGTCGGATCTGCTGAAGATTTATGAATCTGCAAGAATCCGGTCTTTGGAAGTTTTGGCGTGATGGAAAAGGAGCCACCTGTCCACTGTCCTCTTGGAGAAATGCAGTAGAAGAAGAAATACGCTGTACCATCTGGATCTTTGCTGGTGCAAATGATCTTTCCACCTGTAAATGATGGACACTGACCTCCAACCTCATCATTTGCACATGTACCAAATACCCAACCAAGACCGGCAGACAGCGGTTCATCATCCTTCGTGCTTCCAGAGTTATTTACATCAACATGAATGACTCCATTTCCCTTACCGCCAACGGTATTAAACCATCCAGATACATCCGAACCGTCTGAATCTCTTGTCACGGTATTAAAATGGCTTAAAAATGTCTGAGTAGTCGCTGATCCTGCCGGTGTAAGATTCGCCAAAGCAGTCGGACCGAACATGCTGGCAATTTCTCCTCTGGTAGTGTATACTCCCGGATACTCCTCAACGCTGGCTATATAGCCACTCTGAATTGTAAACCAATCTCCGGCATTAATGCCGTCAGTTGAATACTTGACATCGGAATGATTCATTGAATTTGCCGTATGAGTAAAGCTCTTTGCATATGTTCCTGCTACATACTGTTGTGCCTTTTCTGTAGTCAAGCCATTCACTCCATTATAAGCCGCCTTAAATTTCTCAGGTGTATTGGAAATCATGTACTTTGCATCTACATCATAGCCGTATGAATAAGATGCATTCGGCATAAACCATCTTACAGTTAGATTTGCATTCTTGTACGATGCTGGAATTTTAACTGTCATTTTTTCAAGATCCACAATACATTCATCTGTAATCGCATGCTCACTGTCAATGCTCATAAAATCAACATATACGTTAAGCTTGCTGACTAAATCAGCATCTTCCGCAAAACCTATATAAGTAGTGATGTAGTATTCATCCAAGACGGTCTTCATCGTTTTCTGACTTACCCATACCAGATCTTCAGAGCTTCCTTCATAGTTGTAATAAGAAATCTGATGATTGATAATCGGTCCGTTAAAGTCAATGTTAACTTCTGGCTTCCTGTAGTCAGTTGGGAATACAAGTTTCTCGTCTGCTACTGCTCCATTTACAGTATAGTAACCAGAAAATTTTGCAGCTGCTTCTGATGTGGAATCAGCATGCACATTGAAATCAACAGTTGAACCATAGTTAGAACTTGTGATTCTTACACCATCTTCATCAGCTGCACCAATGATATAAGCACTTTCGATATTACCTGGCACGAAAAATCTTACATCCATGCCTTTGTTTCCGGCTGCACCAACCACTGCAATTCCTGCGGCTGTTGCCTCGTCAATGATCGAGGTTAATGCTGCATTCTCTGCTGTTGCGACTGCCGACATGGAAAGGTTAATGACAGATACCTTTTTGTCAATCGCATAACGGATTGCCGCATAGACAGCGGAGATATCTCCGGTACCGTCAGCACCTAATGCCTTGATGGAAAGAATGGATACATTCGGGTTCTGCTCTGCAACAAGCTGTGCCATCCGGGTTCCGTGTCCGTTCTCATCAGCTGTATTGTCACCGATCATGGATACGGACTCGGTTACATTTGCAACGTTGTTGACACCGGTATCAATGACTGCTACTGCTCCTGCTGCATTCACCGGATTCTCGGCTACAGCTGCCTGAAGCTCTGCAATCGGGTTTTCCTCTGCTGCCATCGGGACTGCTGCATTTGCACTACCGTCTCCGTCTGCTACGGAAATGACGGTATCAACATCTACAAACTCAGACTTGTTGTAATAGTAAGCATAAGCGTACTTTGCCTGCGTCTCGGTGTCATACTGCATTAAGTACACACCTGCATAGTCGGAAAGTACATGCTCAGGATCAATGATCACTGATTCGTCGGCTGCAACTAAAAGTCGCTTGCTTGAAAAATCAATTGCACCCAGTTGTTCTTCGGTCACTCCACTTGTCGGATCTAAGCTTGCAAACGGATCAGCCTGAGTACTTTCTTCTGTTGTTTCAGATTCTGATTCAGTCTCAACCTCTGTTTCGACCTCTGCGCTTGTCTCCTCCTCTGCTGCCTGTGTGGCAGTTTCTATTGTTTCGTCCGGTCCTCGAGTCTCGTTTGCTTCTGACTCCTCGGTATTCTCACCGGACGGATCGACCTCTGCGGAAAGAGTGGTTTTCTTTTCCTCGTAGGTCACTTCTGCGGTTGTTTCAGCAACAGTTGCCGGCACTTCGTCTGATACCTGTGTTGCATCGTTAGTTGCCTCAGTAGTGCCAGAAGTTTCTTCAATCACTGAATTGGTCTGTTCTGCACTGGTCTGTGCAATTGTTTCTGATTGAACAGAAACAGACTCTTCGCTTGTTCCTTCCTCGATCTGACTCTCAACCGCTACAGACGATTCTATTTCAGAAGCCATCGAAATAGTTGGACTCTGGAAAGTCGTCGTTACCGTCATGGCAAGCGCCATGATTGTTGACGTCAGCTTCTTTCCTTTTTTATTTTTTGGACTCATCGTCATATCCTTTCTTTGGTCACCAGACTCTTTTTTCGTCTGGCTTTAGGTTGCATTCTTTCTTCCTTCTTTTCGGTGGTGATCTCAGACGATCCATCTTTTCCTCCTGTCACGTTACTTATTATTATCTCTTAGCACTTCAAGCTTAAAAATGTGTACAAAAAAAGCACCTACAAAAACGTATACACGTCTTTCGCAAAGTGCTTTTTCTTCTGTATCTTACTATCTTTTTTCTTGATTTTACTTATTTGGTTGCTCCGCAACCTGAGCAGGTATATCCTGTAACTACTGTCTCATCCCATGCTGCCTGCGTTACCACTGTCTCATAATGCCCTGTTGCATCATGATGGACAACTGTTGTCTCCGCATCATGATGAACCGTCTGATAAACAGCATCGTGATGAACTGTCTGGTAAACAGCGTCATGATGGACAGAACCTGTCTGCATCATTTCAGCATGCCAACTTGACCAGCATCCTGCAGCCATGTGTTCATTGATGTCCTCATTAGGATCTAAAAATACATGTCCGCATCTATTACAAATATCTACCCACTCATACACTGGCTCATCATATGCATCTTGTACCAACTTATTCTCATCATATGCGTCCTGCACTAACTGCTGCTCATCCCACGCTGCTTTTGTTACAATTGTTTCATCCCATGCTGCTGAGTCTTCCTTCCATACTTGACTTGTGACAGCATCGTGATGAACTGTTGTTGTCACAGCTACCCAGTTATGCGTATGTGCCGTTGTCGTTGGTGCTGCTGTTTCCGGTGCCTTTGTTTCTGGAGCTTTTGTACTCGGTGCAGCCGTTGAAGGAGTAGGCTTGCTCTGATTTGGTTTTGTCTCCGGGGCTTTGGTAGATGTCGGCTTTGTCTCTGGCGCTTTAGTGGAAGGTTCTTTGCTTTCTGGAACCTTTGCAACTTCTTGTGAGGATTCTGCTGGGTCAGTTTCCTTTTCGTTCTCTACCTTTCCCTCAAGTGATTCTGCGGCACTTTCTATTTCTCTTGCTGCATCTTCTGTGTCCGAATCGGACACACCCTGCTTATCCTGATTACTTCCCAAGTGCAGTACTAACCAATGATTTGTCTCTGACTGATAGCTGACTAGTGGCAGACGGTTATACTCCTCAGCTGCATATGCTACATCTAATGTATCCTTTTGCAGCTGACCATCTATTGTCTGTTACAATGTAACATCGGCATCCTCTGGAATCTGCAAATTAAAGTCATACAGCGAATCAGCTGACTGCTGATTCGAAATAAGATCATACAAGGCAATCGAATCATAGTCCTGATAGTCAGTAGTCTGTGACAGCAACTGTGCAATGATTGGCTCATCCATGCTAATTCCTGTTATGCTATAATCGTCCCCTATAAAATCATTTAATGCAAACAATACTGTGTCCGATTCGGACACAACTTCTGAAAACTCTTCTGTTGACTGCTCCTCAGAAGAGTTTTCTGTCTCCTGCACATCTACTTCCGGCTTAGCAAGCGGTTCTAGTTCAATAATCATATATTGATCTAACACTTCCGTTTCTTCTGCTGGAATCATCTGTACAGTAGGCATCACAAGAGATACTGTCAATGCTGTAGCTGCTAAACCGCTAATTCTTTTATCGTTCAATTTCTTCATCCTGCTCCTCCTCTTCCTGTTTTTCTATGACATTTTTACTAACCGTTTTTTTGCTTTTATTCCGTGTATTCTTGATAAGATCTTCAGTTTTATAGCTATGATAGCCTTCATATTCATAACTATGGTCAACACCCTTCATAAACATCTCTCGATCATCAATTTGGTCAGTTAATGCATTTTGAAGAATCACCTTTATCTCTATATCTTTAATAGGGCTTCTCTCCATTGCCAGAAGATAATCGTCTTTATCAACTTTGATCCAATCAACGACTTTTCCAAGCTCCTTTTTTAAAATTTGATCCAGCCAAATACGGGTACTTCGTCCATTCCCCTCTCGAAACGGATGCGCAATATTCATTTCAACATACTTTTCCACAATCTCATCAAATGTAGACTGTGGCATTTTCTCAACATTTTTCAATGCTGCATCCAAATACATGACTGGTGCAAATCGAAAATTTCCTTTTGCAATATTAACTGTTCTAGTTTGACCTGCAAATTCATAAACATCACAAAATAGCTGATTGTGAATTGCCTGCAATGCTCTATAACTTCCGGGAATCATTTCATCAAGCATTCCACTTTCAAACATCTCTGCTGCTTTTCTTTTACTGATTCGCTCCTCTTCTCTCGCCAATTCTGTAGAATCAGTAATTCCCAGTTTATTTTTTAATGCTGCCATTTTTCACTCATCCTTCCGTGTCCGATTCGGACACACTCTCTGTTTCCTGCTCCAAAAGCGTATCCAAAATCAACCATCTTCCACATCCTGTCGATTCATAGGATACTGCTCCATCAGTTACTTCCAACGCTTCTGAAACCAACTCACCATCTGCATTTAAACGATACAGTATGACGCTTGCATCCGGTTCAACATTCAACGTAAATGTAATCTCCCCTGTTGGAGTAACTCTTTCCCCATTTTGATATGCCTGCGCGTCTGTGATCTCGAAGTCCTTTACCTGCACATCAGGGATCACATTTTCCAACAACAAACCGATAATCGGATCATTCGAACTAACCTGCTTGTACGCAAATTCTACGTTTTCTTCAAAACCAATGATTTCTGGCATTTCCTCCGACTGTGTTTCACCTGTCTCCATCTCTATGTCTGATTCTGACACGCTTTCCTCTGGCATTTCTTCCTTCGTTTCTTCTACCTGATCCGACGGATCAGCTAACTCTATGATAATGGTTTGTGCGCCATCTGGTTTATCCTGGCATCCTGCCATCCATGTACATCCAACCAAACCAATTAGACTACAAATCAATGTTTTTCTCATCCTGCTCCTCCTTATCTTCTTCCAGCGGTACGATTGCTAATCGGTATCCTACTGGAACCAACAGCTTATTCATTGCTCGGACAGTTGGCATCAGCTTTCCCTTTTCATAGCGATTAATCGCTGATCGAGACATACCCGTGATTCTCTCCAGTTCAGATTGACTGACACCACTTTCTTTCCTAATCCTGCTGTAATATTCCATTAGCCGTTCAATCAGCTCTTCTACAAAAATTTCATTTTCTTCCATGACAATCCCTCCTAACCATAGTGTAGCTTATAAGCCTCACATTGTCAAGAGACATTTTCACCAAAGATGGAAAAAGCACTGTCGTTTCCGACAATGCTCCTTCACCCGCTTTGGTTCGCATTCACTTAATGCAATTATACTATACAACAACTATTTCCTGCCATCAAGTACAAAATCCTGCCACGAACTGCCAAAAAATGCCTTTTTCTGCCAATCCTGCCAAACTATTGACTTTAGTATTTGGATGTGATATAATTTTTGTCTTTTTTCAAAATGCAATATGTAAACTTTTCCGCTTTTTTGTCCCTTGTTAAATTTTATTTTCCCGCTTGCGGGATCAATACTTCCGCTTTTCTTTTTTCATCCGGGTTGAATTTTATCCAACTTGCTTTTTTCACCTTTCCTATTTTTATTTTCTTCCTAGTAACCACAGGAAGCTTTTTTCGGATATGCTAGGCATAGCCGAAGCGCAATTTGCAATAGATATGATTCTTTAAAAGAGGGAGGATAAAGAAAAAAGGAATAAATATATACTGTAGAATCTCAGCTTAAAAGCCTTGATTTTACTTGCTTTCTTTAAGTTTTAAAATACACAACATTAGAATGAAGTTATCCACATTAACCCATGAAATTAGAATAATTATTTTTTTTTATGCGCAAAATTAGAATGGTTTCTGAAAATGTACCCCAAAATTAGAATGACTTTTTTGCCTAAATGCAGCCCTTTCCCCCTTCGAGATTGAACTGCATCCACTATGTCTCCTCTTTCTTTATAATATTTCCTTAAATCTATGTTTTACTGTACGCAAAAAAGACTGTCTTCATTCAGGCAGCCTATTTAAGCCTATATTCTCTTTACCTTACATCACTGGCATCATATCGTCTAACTTTTTCAATGACTTTTTTATGAAATTGTCATTAAAGTCATTTGCTTTCTTGTAAAAGTTTGCGATTTCCAATCGTAAAATCTTGTTTATGTAGTTAGGATTCATTTTGCCAGTCATGCCTCCCTCTTTTTCAGTACCAATTAAATATCCAAATAAATCCGAAGGTAATTTACCTGCTTCCTGCATGGCTTTAATATCTTGACGATACTGCTTTGCTAGCTCTGCTGTATCCTTCTTTGCCTGCTCATCTTCTTTTATTTTATTTCGATTGCAAGCTGTGTGTACCTGCTGTCCATACTCCAACTCGGTATCTGTAGCTGATCTCCAGTCTCGATCCACAATCTCACGACGGATAGTGATCAGATACATTCCATCCTTGATACCGATATAAAACAATGCTTTCAGTGCTGTAAGATAGTTTTTTAAAGCGCGAAGTTTACACCCAAGAAGCTGTGTCATCTTCTTGCGAAAACTCTCTTTCGCTTCTTTGTAGGTTCTTTGACCAGATCTACAATAGATTAGCAAGCGCATTGCCACAATTTTTTCATTTACTTTCAATTTTGAGAATTTTTCCGATGCGAATAAGCCATCTGCAACAGACAGATAGCCCTCTTTTTTTACTTCCTCGATATTGCTACAGTCATTACCTACAATCCGTATATCCCAGTCAATATGACCTGCTTTCCATAAGGTGATTAACCCACAGTCACGCAATTTATATAAACCCGAATAAAAAGTCTGATATGAAAGATCCAACGCGGCACAAATATCTTTGTAGTATACACCTGATACTGTGCCATTATCGGTTTGATATTGGCACAAATGTAGAAAAATGCTTAATTCAGAGTTCGTCAACTTTGCCCCCTCTAACTTCTTTACAACACCTGCGCGGATCTTTCTCATTTGCTTATCACTCCTTTCTTTTTATTTTGCTTTTTGAGCTATTGTACTTTCAAAGCGATTTGATTCATACCATGTCTTAATTGTTTCTAACCCTTGCTTTCTCAAGCGATGGATCGTTCGTTCTGACAAGCCTGGTCGTTCTATTTCCTTATACAGTTTGCGGTTAATGTACAGCTCTCTTAAAACACTTTTTTGTTTTTGTGGCAAATGCAAGTAGCACAAATGAATCTGCTGCACCTGATTGTACAATTCCAGTACTCTTTGGAGTTCGGAACAAATTGCTTCCTGATATTCCTTACGCTGCTTTTCAACTTTCTGATATACTTGATCGAGATTCATCTGATTACTACTTTTGCCAACAA
>ENA-OQKP01001284-OQKP01001284.1-human-gut-metagenome-genome-assembly--contig:-NODE-1284-length-12101-cov-3.188575_pt1 | contig 12101 bp, 9 predicted proteins | sample MGYA00242780_ERZ504802 | MGnify/ENA primary metagenome ERZ504802 (study PRJEB26092, sample SAMD00036406) | human gut metagenome | host: Homo sapiens | study: EMG produced TPA metagenomics assembly of... | reverse complement strand
TTGTTAAAACGCTGCTCCAAACCAGTTATAATAAATATTGTGTCCAAATATTCAACTGGCTGCTGCTCAGCGCATACAAGATCAATAACATCATCAATCGTCTATTCAAGTTTTTCAACCAGATGCCAGTTTAATGAAAACGCGGATGCCTCAATCCACTTGGCAAGATCACTGTCTTGGAAAACACAGCCATGAAACTCTGCTTTGGCCTTACTTTGATCTAATTCTCCAGAAGTAATTGCAGCTGCCGTCTTAAAATTAGCAATCGCATAGCTTGGCTCTGTATCTGGGAGACGATCATTCAATGCCTCCCACTGATACGGAATTACTTTGTCATGCACCGTCTTCATTTTTCCAGACCAGAACGTGTCCGTAATTTTTACATTTTTTCCTTTTATTGTCTCCATACTCGTCCTTTCTGCCCGCGTACAGCGGCTTTCATAATTTATTGTTATGCTTTCTTATTCATTATCAGCATCATTACCCTTCGTTCAGGATAATCTTAATGCTTTCCTGTCCATCTTTTAATGGATATTGCACTGTGTTGCTTCCAAGCATTGTCCCATCTTCAAGTGTTCCCACCATATGTAGCATAGAAATTGTTACCGTTCCGGTCAGTGCACTCTTTTGTGTGTCAAAATACAATGTCAGCAAATGATCATTCTTGTTATACTTTACTACTGTTTTAGCAAATGTTCCATGATCTAATACAACATGAAGACGCTTATCATTCGACAAATAGTGAAACTCTTTTCCTGCTGCATCACTTCTTTTTACAGTCCATATATTATCTTCTTTGCTAAGTTCTGCACCGTATCCTATATGGCCAAATAGCGGATCTTCTGCCACAATGCAAGATGCTCCGCGAACTCCGCCACAAAATCCAAGATCAATCTCACAGGAGTAATACCATGAACCGCCTGAATGCGGCTGGTCAAGCCAAGTTTTGCCTTCATACAGCGGCTCAAATCCACCGCCCGCTGCTCCATCGTGTTCTTTTCCTGAAAACCAATATCCATAGTTACTTGCCTCATCTCCTGTATTCATCAGTGCATACGAACTAAGCAACGATCCATATCCTAAGCGGAGCATTTCCCATGGTTCCTTCTCGTAATACAATGCATGGCGAAGAATTGAGCATCCACCCATCTGCGACATGTAACTGAGCATATAATGTGTGCTGTTTCCACGATAATCGCTTCCATAACCAAAATATGACGGTTCTAAATATCCACGACATGCAATATTGCATTTATGCTGGCTTTCCATAAATTGAACTGCCTTCTCATATGGAATACTCTCTGCAAATGGAGAATCATCCCTCTCAGACACAGCAACTTTTAAACCATCCTCTGCCAACACCAATGTTGACTCAAATCCTGTTGTATCAAATGGATATTCAGATCCAAACACGTCCTTACATTCCGTAACAAAGAATTTAACCTTTCTCATCCAGAATGTTTCAAGACGATCTGCCTGTGCCTTCATACCATTTTCTCTAAGTGCTGCAATAATCTTTGGGATCACGCATTCATTGTATAATCCAGTCTTATATGCTGACCAGTCTTCAATCTCAGATGGAATTGTAAACATACCGCATGCCGTTCCATATGCTCGCTTCAAATAGACAATCGGTTCCAACTGAAACTTTAAATTCGGGTAAAGCACCGCTGTCAGATACATATTATACCAGGTCAATGCAATATGTGGATAATCGTAAATTCGCCAGATATGAAGCTTCCCTCTCGTACCATCTTCTTTCGAATTGCGAAGAACATGCCAATCAGGAATTCCATATATACCATATGGATATGGCTCTTCTTCTGTCTGCTGCAAACCGCCCCATACAAAGCGGTCAAGATAATGATCCAGTGCTGCAATCTCATCTTGATTTGGAAGCATAGTCTGCTTTGAAGATAGAAATGCTGGCTTTGCTAATCCCGGATCGTCACAGCTGACCTCATAGATACGCCATCCGCCGATAGTATCATAATTGTCTGGTGACAGCTGCACACCTGTCTTGTTATTCCACTCACATAGAAGTCCGTCGTACCACAAAGTTTCGTCCTTTATCTGATGCGATGCTATAAAAGCGGCACGCTTTTCCCAAAGTATCTCGACTGGCTGTGTTGCGAAATAATACAAATATGCCTGTTTTTGTTTTCCATAATAAATGCTTATTGTATGCTCACCAAGCGTCTCAAAAGAGAACTCATAAAAATATTGTTTGATACCAGACTCACATTCCTTTGTCCTAACATATGAAATCGGTTCCTTAGATTCATCGCAAAAAACTTTTACCTCGCTCTGTCCCCAGAAGGATTCGAGGCAAAGCTGCACATTCGTTCCTTGTGGGATAGTATAACCCGGAATGCTAACTGCATGAATCAATCCTTCCTGTGCCATACGTTTTCCTGCTCTAAGAAAATGATCTGCCCATAAATAAGCAAATGAAAATGATGCTGTCTCGCCTGGCTTTAATAAAACGGTGTGCTGCTGTGCACGAAGACGCGCTCCCTTTTTTACTGCTCTTTCTGCTCTCTTTACTGCAAACGGATACAGCATCGTAAAACCTTTGCCTTCTTCTGTTTCCTTTTGCTCTCTTTCATTTAATTCTGGATTAAACCATTTTTGTACATCATAGTACAAAAGCTGAGTATCTTCCTGCGGTGCAAAGATTAGGCATGGTCCTTCTCCATCTACGCGATAATACGTGCCGTGTGAGCTATTGCCACCAATATGATAATGACCAATCACATTTGGAGATGCGCTTTCACCCCACTTAAATTCTGTGTGACATGCCTGACGAATGCCGATATCACAAAGCGTAATCTCTTTTTCTGATGTATTTATAACCTGTATTTTCTGCGAGAGCTTGTCATATTCTAACTCATAAGAGATTGAAACAGAAATTGTACCGTCGGATGATTTTGCCTGATAGGACAGACCGTTATCCCTACGAACCACGCCTGACTCCTGATATGTCTCCTGATCATTTGCAAAAAATTCAACTATATTTTTATGTACATCTTCATACAATATGCAGATTCCGCCAAATCCGAGCTTTTCATCTGCATACTGCGTCTGATAACTGTCTCCGGTTTGCTTCATTGAAATGATCATGCCTTTTGATATTTGTACGTCAAACTCCGCATTTGTCAAATAGTAGATCTTTCTTTTTTCCTTCATATCGCACTCCCTCATCATCCCTTTACTGCACCGATTGTAATACCACTTACAAAATATTTCTGGAAAAACGGATATACACATACAATCGGAATTGTAACGATCATTGTCGTTGCTGCACGAACAGAACTCGTTGTCAGATTCTTCATTGCTTCATATTTTTTCTGATCATTCATCAACTTTGATGCTGCCTCACTGTCGAGAAGAATCTTTCTCAAATACATCTGTAATGTATCAAAACGACCACTTGGATTGTAAATATAAACATCGAACCAAGAGTTCCAATGACCAACTGCTGTCATAATTGCAAGTGCTGCAATAACTGGCTTACAAAGTGGAAGAATGACCTTAAAAAAGATACGAACCTCTGATGCACCATCAATCCGCGCAGACTCTGCAAGTGAATCTGGAATTCCTTCAATAAATGAGGAAACAAGAATCATGTTGTATGCAGAAAGCAGTCCCGGAAGCCAATATACAGCAAATGAATCTGTCAAACCGATAGAAGAATAAAGCAAATATGTCGGGATCATTCCACCACCAAAATACATTGTAATGATCATTACAATTCGCATGAATTTTCTTCCTGCAAAATGTTTAATTGTTACAATGTAACCCAACAGTGCAGTACAGACAATACTCGTGAATGTACCGACTACACAGCGCGCAACTGACATTGCTGCACCTTTGGGAAGATTTTGGCGTTGAAAAATATAAATATAATTCTGTAAGGTAAACTTTCTTGGCAAAAAGGTAATTCCACCAAGAACGGTATCTGAACCCTCATTTAATGAGATAACTAGCTGATTCCAAAATGGATATACCATACAGAAGGTAAATGCTATCATAAACAGATAAAGAAAAACGTCAAACACTCGTGAGCCAACGCTTTGCTTAATACGATTTTGCTTAACAGTATAATTCTTTTTTTTTGCACGCCTCATATGCTTTGACCCCTTTCTTTAGAAAATTCTCATATCCAGTACTTTTCCTGAGATGAAGTTCGTCAGCCATACTAAAAAGAAGCCAAATACAGATTTCATCAAACCTACTGCAGTACCAAATGTATAATTTCCAAGCTGAATACCGTAACGATATACATAAGTATCAATAACCTCATATACTTTTCTTGTACTAGGAGTACCAATCAAAAGCTGCTGTTCAAAGCCGGCATTCAGAATATTTCCGATACCAAGTATAAACAAGACTACTACCGTTGGCATAATACTTGGAATTGTAATATGCCATACCTTTCCAAAACGCCCTAGTCCATCGACAGCACCAGCCTGATAAAGTTCCTGATCAACACCAGCAATTGCTGAAATATAAATAATTGCAGACCATCCAAGTCCTTTCCAAATATTTGCTGTTGTCAAAAGTCCCCAGAAATAATCTGGATTACTTAAAAAGTTTACTGATTTATCAATTACACCAAGCTTAAGCAGCACCTCATTAATCAGACCCTCACTTCCAAGAAGAGACATCATAATGGAAGCTACTACTACCCAGGATACAAAATAAGGCATATAAGAAATGGTCTGTACGACTTTCTTAAACATCTTATTCTTAATTTCATTTAATAAAAGTGCAAATATAATTGGACTTACAAAACCAATTGTCAGCGACAATCCACTAATTACAAGTGTATTGCGAATAACCATCTTCCACTCTGGTAACTGGAAGAAACGCTTAAAATTTTCAAGTCCTACAAATTTACTTTGTGAAAGTGACATTCCTGGATACCAATCAAGAAACGCCACGATATTTCCTGCCATAGGAATATAACAAAAGATTACTACCCAGATAAGGGCAAGCAGACACAAAAACCAAATTTGTTTCTGTGTACGAAATGATTTTAACAGAGTGCCTTTTTTCTTTTCTACTTTTACATACCGACCTGCATCACCGCCCTGTACTGCATGTTTTTTTCTTAGTGCCATAAGCCAGTTCCTCCCGTTCGCTGTTAATCTAAAAGGAGAGGCAGGAAATCCCACCTCTCCCATTCATTTTTCAGCCTTCGTACTTCTCAACGTTAGCCTTGTAGGAATTCTCATAATAATCTGTTAATTCTTCCAGACCCATTGCATTGCAATTATCTCTTGCTGCTTCGAATGCTGCTATACAATCCTCTTCGCTAGCGCTGTTAATAATTTCTGCCCAAGAAGAAGTAATTGTATCGTCAACCATCTGCTTAATTGTTGCAATCATATCTCTGGAATTAAAGGTTGTCTGATACATTGTAGTATCCTTTGCCGGTGCAGTATAGTTACCCCAGCAGATATTAATGCCTTCATCAGCAAAACTTCCGTCCTCATTTACTGGCCAATAATCGTAAATAGATACACGATCTACTCTCGGATCAATCTTATCAAAAACAGAACGGCCATCACTCTTAAGCCACTGTCCGCAAATTGCTACCCAGTACTCGCAAGCATAATGATTTTTTACAGAATGATATGTAGTATCCTTTGTGTCAACATTCATAATCTCATCATCAAACAGCCATGTACCATCATCATCAATTTTCCATACATTTTCTTCACGTGGTGCACCAAAACCCATAATAAATGTTCCAAGTTCAGATGCTTCCCAGTTTAAATATTTAACAATACCCTGAATTTCTTCTTCAGTTGCCTTGTCGGTAATGATCATACGGTAACTTCCCACATAGTTGGAGGTAAGAAGTGATGTATCTTCCATGCTCATTCCTTCTCCGTGAACAGAAACGTTCGCAAATCTCTTATTCTTATCGTAGTCATCGCCTTCCTGTACGGCCCATGTCTGATGTCCACCTACCCATGCATACCACCAAGTTCCAAAATTTCCAAGTACCTGTCCATTCGCTAACTTAGAAATGTATGTCTCATAATCAACGCTTTGATAATCCGGATCAATTAAACCTTCACGATACATCTGATTTACAAGCTTTGCGATCTCAAGACCCTCATCAGTATTCAGCCAATGCGTGAACTCACCTGTCTCCTCATTTAACTTATAACCATTTACAAAGCCGTAAGCACCGAGCATTGCATTTAAAAAACTCTTACCCTGATTGTCACTTGTAAACGCGTAAGTCGTCTGTCCGGCATCATTTGTTGGGTGATTTGCAAGAATCTTCTTCATAACCTCAATATACTCCTGAGGCGTTTCATACATTTTCTCCTCACCAAGCTCCAGATAATAATCCCAGCGAACACCAAAATCAAGTCCTGCTACATTAGGATTCTCGCCCCAAAGTGTAGAAAGCTTATAAATATGACCCTCATCATCCTTAAGCATATTAATATAATCGCCCATACGTCTTGTCAGATTTGGCATATCATCAAGATACTCCGTCAAGTCAACAGCCTTGCCCTGTGCGATAAATTTCTCAGCCATATCATCAGGCATATTGGTAATAACAGATGGATAACTATTATCTGCCAACATCAGATTTAAACGTTCAGTCATATCACCTGTCATATACTGCCAGTCAAAGGTTACGTTTAGATTTTCCAGAAGCCACTCGTCCATAACGGCCTTTCCGCCATTTTCATCTGCCAAAAATTCTTCCTGATCACCCTCACCTGCATACACGCTAATGTTAATAGTTTCTTCTGGCTTTTCCCAATTCAAATCTGCTGGATCAACGGTTCCGTTCTCTGCAAATGCTGCTGAAGAAAGTGTTCCAACTGCCATTGCTGCTGCTAAAAATGATGTTGCTACTCGTTTTCCACTCATACTCCAAGTCTCCTTTTTTTATTATGTTAAGTCTCATTGCTTACGCCGGTAAGACTCTCGTTCTACTAATGTACATTCCAAAAGAATTCTCTTTTTTTCTAATACTCCATGTTCAATTTTGGTGATCAGTGCTGCCGCTGATTCTCTTCCAATTTCATCAAGCGGCACATGCACTGTTGTCAGTGCCGGATTTGAAAACCAGCCATATTCAGAATCATCAAATCCAATTACTCCTATGTCATCTGGTACCTGTAATCCACAATCCCGGATCTGTCTAATTGCACCAAGTGCCATTAAATCATTCATTGCATAAATTGCTTTTACTGGATAACCTGATTTTAAAATATCTCTGCAAGCCTGCAAACCACTTTCAAACTCCCAGTTGCCATTTTGCCGCAGCTTCAAATTCATAGAAACTCCAGCCTCTGCATATGCTTCCTCTACACCAGACATACGTTGCCCAGCGGGAGCTGACTGAATCGGTCCTCCAATAATTGCAATTTCTTCACCGTAACGCTTCAAAAGCATCTGTGTAATCTTCTTTGAGATCTCTCTATTATCATATCCCACTTGCACATCATCTGCATTCTCTGTTGTACAATATGCATATACAAGTGGAACATCTGTCTCGATCAATCCCTTCACGTCTCGATCATGCATTCCGATAAAAATCACACCATCTACACGAACGGCCTGCAATCTCTGCAGTTCCTTACTAATCACCCCTCTATACTTATAAATGCTGTCATAATCCGTCTTAATTTTATCCTTTAAACCAAGGTCAGATAAAATCACACTGTATCCATTTTGCTGTGCATAATGTGTAACACCCTGCACAATACTCCCTGTTTGCCATACAGAGAGATCTTCTGTCATCACACCAATGATGCTTGACTTACTGCTTCTGAGTGCTTTAGCTACAGTATTAGGCTGATAGTTAACTTCCTTTATAATACTTCTAACCCTAGCTGCCACCTCAGGGCTTACCTTATTGTCTCTGTGATTCAGTACGTGAGATACAGTAGCAACGGACACACCTGCCATCCCTGCTATATCTTTTAACGTCATATTTTCTCCTTTTAGTTAATCGTTTAACCATATCAGTATTTTAAAAGTCACCTCCATTTTTACTGCATCTGGTTTTTTTTTACATTTATTTACAAAATCAACTCGTTACTTTATGTAATTGATATTACTCTATATTAGCTTATATGTCAAGTATTTTCTAATTATTTTTTTATAATATTTTTATATTCTTATTCTTCTCGTTTGTATTGTATAAAAAGTGTGATTATTTAATACAATAAACTTTTTTTATCTTCAGTGTACTCTTTTACGCTAGGTTAAACGATTAAATACCACTTTTTAAAAATACCCGACATTTTAAAACTATATATTTTCTAAAATGTCGGGACTATCAATATCTATTTTTCTCTTCAAGTAACTGTTATTACCGCTATTCTTCCTCATCATTTGCCCAGAAAAGTGCACAGCGAACTGCTTTTTTCCAGCCCTTTAGCTTTTGCTTTCGCTTTGTCTCTCCTATTTACGGTATAAATGAACGCTGCAGCTGCCAATTTGCACGAATCTCCTCTCTATCCTTCCAATATCCTGTTGCAAGGCCTGCCAGGTAAGCTGCACCTAGTGCTGTTGTCTCGATACATCCCGGGCGATCTACCTGTGCATCAAGAATATCTGCTTGAAACTGCAAAAGGAAATTATTTGCACTTGCACCGCCATCTGCCTTTAATATCTCAATTGTATAACCGCTGTCCTGTTCCATTGCTTCAAGCACATCATGTACCTGATACGCAAGTGATTCAACGGCTGCGCGCACAAAATGAGCACGGCTTACACCTCTTGTCAGTCCTACAAACGTACCCCTTGCATATTGATTCCAATATGGTGCACCAAGTCCTGTGAATGCCGGCACCAGATAAGAACCTGCCGTATCCTCTACAGACTGACATAAGCTTTCTGTCTCAGAAGAGTTTCGAATCATCCAAAGCTCATCACGAAGCCATTGAATTGTCGCTCCTGCCACAAACACACTTCCCTCAAGCGCATACTGCACTTCACCCGGCGAACCGGCTGCAATTGTTGTGACAAGTCCATGGTCAGAGCTTACCGGCTCTGCACCTGTATTCATCAAAAGAAAGCATCCTGTTCCATATGTATTCTTCACATCACCAGGCTCAAAACAGCACTGACCAAAAAGTGCTGCTTGCTGGTCTCCCGCAATACCTGCAATCGGAATAGCACCGCCTGTAACCTCTGGATCCGTTTTTCCGTAAATACAGCTGCTTGGAAGAACCTTTGGAAGCATAGACTGCGGAATATTAAAGTATTCCAAAAGTTCCTTATCCCACTCCAGCGTATGAATATTAAACAACATTGTTCTTGATGCGTTTGTGTAATCTGTTGCATGTACAGCGCCGCCTGTCAGTTTCCATACAAGCCAGCAATCAACCGTTCCAAAAAGAAGCTCGCCCTCCTGTGCACGCTTTCTGGCTCCTGGCACCTGATCTAAGATCCATTCAATTTTTGTTGCTGAAAAATAAGCATCTGGAACTAATCCTGTTTTTTCACGAACCTTTTGTGTCATACCATCTGCTCTTAGACGATCAATTCGCTCACTTGTACGGCGGCACTGCCATACGATTGCCGGATAAATTGGACGGCCTGTCTTTTTGTCCCAAATGATCGTAGTCTCTCGCTGATTCGTAATGCCGATTGCATGAATCTGCTCAGGAAGCGCTGCTATTTTATTCATTGCCTCTGATAATACACTCACCTGTGATGCCCAAATTTCCATCGGGTCATGCTCTACCCAGCCTGGCTTTGGATAATGCTGCTCAAATTCCTTTTGAGCAACACTACAGATATTTCCCTTTCGATCAAATAAAATGCAGCGCGAGCTAGTTGTTCCCTGATCCAGCGCCATCATGTATTTTTCCATTGCCATTGTATATCCTCCTAATCTGCTTCGTATCCTGTCGGATTTATCGTGTTATTTTTTCACTCCGAATACTGATTCTGACACTATTATAGCTGATACAATTGGCACTGTAAATGCTGCAGTTTATTTTTTTAGTTTTGGATGGCTGACTAACGATGCAAGATATCCAAATACAATCGCTGCACAGATACCCGCTGAGCTGGCGGTCAGTCCGCCCTTAAAGATGCCAAGCAAGCCTTCATCATCGACTGCTTTTTTGACACCTTTCCAGAGCGTATTGCCAAAACCAAGAAGCGGCACACTTGCACCTGCTCCTGCCCACTCTTTAAACGGCTCATAGATGCCGAATGCACCTAAAACTACTCCTGTAACCACAAGAATAACCATGATTCGACCTGGCATCAGCTTTGTCTTGTCCATCAGAAGCTGTGAAAGCGCACAGATCGTGCCACCGACTGCAAATGCAATTAGATATTCCTGCATGATTTGCCTCCTTCTGCTAATGACATAGCCTTTTGTTTCTTCTCAAAACGTTCATCGAATGGGTCAAGCGCTTCGATGACTACTGCATGTGCAATGCCTGGAATGCTTGCACCTTCATTAAATGAAATCTTTGACAAAAGCGCGCCTGTCGGAACAAAAAGCACACGTTTCCAGATCTTTTTTTGAATCTGAGGCAAGATATACGAAGCCAATATCACAGCACTGCAGCCACATCCACTTCCACCTGCGTGAACATCCTGCTCTTTTCGTTCAAAGATTTCCAGTCCACAGTCCATATGACGATCAGAAATATCAATCTTTTTTTCGCGAAGCAAATCAATTAATAGTTTACTACCTATCTGGCTAAGATCGCCTGTAATGATCGTGGCGTAATCGCTTGGTTTTGTCTTAAAATCTTCAAAATGCTGCACAATCTTATCACATGCGGCAGGAGCCATCGCCGCACCCATATTCATTGAATCTGTTATTCCATAGTCTACGATTTTTCCTGTCGTTACTCCTGTGATTTTGGCAAGTGGAATGTCGAGTTGGGTTGTAGTGTGTGTCTGAACACTTTCAAGTACAACAGCTCCTGAACCTGTTACAGTCCATTCTGCACTGAGTGGTCTCTGGTTTCCATAATCAGATGGGAAGCGAAACTGCCTCTCGGCAGAGGCATAATGGCTGCTTGTCACACAAAGTACATGATCTGCATATCCTGCATTCACAAACATAGCACCCGTTGAAAGTGTAAGCCCCATTGTAGAGCAAGCACCATACATACCGATCATCGGGCAGTTCAGTTCACTAATTCCAAAACTGCTTGCGATACACTGTCCAAGCAAATCACCTGCAAATACATAACGAATCTGCTTCGGCAAAAGATGTGCCTTCTCAATTACTTTCTTTACGGCTCGCTTTTGAAGCTCACTCTCTGCCTGTTCCCAATTATCCTGTCCACACTTTCCGTCAGGATCAATTTCATCAAATAGTGCGCCAAATGGCCCCTCTGCCTCTTTTGGGCCAACAACAGAGGCCGCCTGCAGAATGCGGGGCGGCCTCTCAAAACGTATACTTGCTGTTCCTGTCTGCATAATCGCTCCTTATTATGGATATAGTTTTCATTTCAAAACTAATTTGCCCAAGCGGTAGGTTCTTTATGCATTCCTATAACTTTTCTTTGTGTTATCAAGATCTATCATTATGTTCATGTTAGCGTATTATAACAATTTTTATTATTCAGCATAATTCACATAATTACGCAAACAATTCTTTCACCATTGCGACATCGAAAGTAACATTTTCCACTTTGTTGACCTCGATGCGATACAATGCATTTGCAGCGATATGCTCTGCTGCCTGCTCTAAATCACGGATACCTGTTGTATGTGCGTAAAGATCAACGACTGCCTCAACTGCTTCTGGTGTAACGATGCACTCACCCTCACGAAGACCCATGCGGCGCAGCACCTTTGGAAGTGCGAAGCGTGTGAAGATGATCTTCTTTTCTTCCTTTGTGTAGTCTGGAATGTCGATCACGGCAAAACGAGACATAAGTGGAGCACTGATCTGATCCTTATTATTGGCAGTTGCAATAGGGTAAACGCCGCCAGTCGGAACCATACACTCCATATAGTTGTCTGTAAAGCCCAGATTGTCAAGCAGTGTCAAAAGTACATCGGCTGGGTTGCCGCTGCCCTTACTTGATGCTGCTTTGTCAAGCTCGTTGATGATGAATACAAGATTTGATTCA
>ENA-OQKP01001282-OQKP01001282.1-human-gut-metagenome-genome-assembly--contig:-NODE-1282-length-12118-cov-36.494454_pt1 | contig 12118 bp, 10 predicted proteins | sample MGYA00242780_ERZ504802 | MGnify/ENA primary metagenome ERZ504802 (study PRJEB26092, sample SAMD00036406) | human gut metagenome | host: Homo sapiens | study: EMG produced TPA metagenomics assembly of... | reverse complement strand
GTTTTTTCCGAATGATCATGGATGAACTGGATATATTTGCCGGATGGAGTGTGGTAGATATCCTTCTTACTTATCTGGTTTAAATCTTTGACCTCTGCATCGCTCATCTTTATTTTCCTCTCTGTACTGATTCTGTAGATTTATCAAGTGCAAATATTTCTTCAATCGGGACTCCAAAATAGTCGGACATCTCAAACATGAATTCTGCGGACGGACAGCATTCGCCCAGCTCAACGCGGCGGATAGTGCGCGGATCATATCCGGTGTCCATGGCAAGCTGCTTTTGGGCGATTTTTCGCTGTGTCCGTATTCCCTTAAGATTATTAATTATTTTCATTTAATCACTTCTTTCGTTATAATCATTAAAACCGGTAATCTGGTACATCATTAGAATTAATTTTGCCGACCACTTTTCCGAATACATCCAGACGGTCAGACTCTTTTATCTCAATAGGAGAGTATTTGCTGTTTAGTGATACGAGATAGAGTCTGTCTGCATATCTTTTCAGCTTTTTAATATAAGCCTCATTGTTCAGTCCGAATATACCTATCTCACCATCACATAGGGTATCCTGCTGTGATACCAACGCGATCTCTCCGCTGTGAAATTCCGGTTCCATACTGTCACCACTGACGATTCTTTTATCTTCAAGACGAGAAAAGTTCTGGCGATAGTAACGTTTAATCATCGATATTCTTATTTTATTTTCTATTTTACCAACTAATCTGGCGATGCATTTTACGATATTGTCCGGGAGTTATACCAGTGTATCTCTTAAAAATAGAAATAAAATAACTTTGAGATGAAAAATTCAAGTAAGTACTGATTTCACCCAGACTATAGTCGGAATATGCCAGTAAATTCTGTGCCTTTTCAATAAGAACTTTATGGATAAAAACAGTAAGCGTCTGTCCGGTTTCTTTATGGAACAGGGCAGACAGATATTTAGGTGTTAAATTAACTAAAGATGCCAGTTGATTTAAGGTTAAAGTTTTATTTTTACCATGATAGATATAATCAATGACGCGAGAAATAGCTGGTGAATAGTAGTTTTTTGGCGTCTTTTTTGCTTCTGCAACACGAAGCGTAAATTCAATAGCCATCTGTTCATTTAATTTCATTAAAGCGTCAACATCGGTACATTGTTCCATTTTTCGTATATATACATCACTTAAGGAAAAAGCAGTTTCCTCATTAAGTCCTCCTTCGATGGCATATCTGGTAACTAAAGTTGTATTAGCAATACTTGCATAAAAAAGTAATTTTAATTTGGAATTGGAAGAGGTCATCTTTCCGTAGACAGTTGTTGGGAGTGAATAATAGGTATTCTCCAATGCGTGAATATCTCCGTTTGAAACACATTCGAGAATTGCTTTTTCCTGTGCATAAGATGTATGTATTCGTTCATTTTCTTCATTTTCCAACATTTCATGTGTGAGTGAAAAATTGATGTCTGACTTCATTTTATACATAGGTGATTCCTCCTGTCAAAAACACGATAAATTGACATAAAACACGATAAATCAATATAATTATATGCCGGAAATAGATAAAATGCAATTAAGAGATTAAAAGAGAGGAAAAGAGATGAACATTGATAAAATATGTGAACAGTTAACAATAGATGAAAAAATTCGGCTTTTAGGCGGTGTTGGTGATTGGCATACTTATGACTGTAATGGAAAAATTCCCTCTATTATGATGACAGACGGACCACATGGGATTCGAAAACTGGAACAGGAAAAGGTTGGGGATATTGAAACCGGTAAGCCAGCAACCTGTTTTCCAACTGCAAGTGCAATAGCCTGCAGTTGGAATCCTGCTATTGTTAAAAAGATGGGTGAAGCGATTGCGAAAGAAGCAAAAAAAGAGCAGATATCCATTGTGCTAGGCTGCGGAATCAATATCAAGCGTTCTCCATTATGCGGAAGAAATTTTGAATATTTCAGTGAAGATCCGTATTTGACAGGAAAGCTGGCAACGGGATATATTGAAGGTGTACAGAGTCTTGGAATAGGTACGAGCTTAAAGCATTATGCTGTTAATTCACAGGAAACAAGACGAATGACATCCAATAGCCAGATTGATGAAAGAACTCTTAGGGAAATATATCTGTCGGCTTTTGAAGAAGTTGTGAAAAAAGCAAAACCGACTTCTGTAATGGCTTCATACAACAGGATTAATGGCGAATTTGGAGCAAGAAATAAATACTTACTGACAGATGTTCTGAGAAAAGAATGGAAATATCAAGGTGGTGTGGTGTCGGATTGGGGAGCAGCAAATGATATTGTAAGCTGTATGAAAAATGGTCTGACACTGGAAATGCCAGATCCGAAAGGCTTCCACACAGATGTGTTAAAAGAAGCGTATAAGGATGGCCGGATTACGGATCAGGAACTGGATAACTGGACTAAGAATGTTCTGCAGAATTTTGTATCACTTCATAAAAATAAAGAAGAAAATTATGAGGTAGATATGGAAGAACAGAATCAGGTGGCACGTAAACTGGAAAATGAAAGTGCAGTACTTTTGAAAAATAATAGTGTTTTGCCAATTGGAAAAGAGAAGAAGGTAATCATTATTGGAGAGCTTGCCAGGCAGATGCGGTTTCAGGGAGGTGGGAGCAGTCATATCCAGCCGACGAAGATGACAAATGCGATTGAAGCAATACGTGAAAAAGGATATCAGGTAACTTATATACAGGGATATCAGAATGAAACGGAGGAATTAGGAGAAAAGCAACTACAGGATACGATAGAAAAACTGAAACAGGAATATAGAAAAAAGGATTGTGTGATTCTATATTTTATCGGTCTTACAGAATCTTACGAAGGAGAAGGATACGACAGGAAAAATCTTAAAATCCCTCAAAATCAGGAAGAGCTGTTGGCTGAAATTGCAGAAACTGTCGGAAGAGATCATATTGCAGCAATTAGTTTCGGTGGTGCGCCTATGGATTTTAGTTTTGAAAAGAATGTAGGAGCAATTCTTCACATGTACCTCGGAGGACAGGCTGTAGGGGAATCTGTTGCTGACTTAATCAGTGGAGAGGTGAATCCATCCGGTAAATTGGCAGAGACAATTCCGTTTTCAGAAAAAGATACTCCGGCATGGAGATATTTTGCACCTCCGAATGATGATGTAGAATACAGGGAAAGCATTTTTGTAGGTTATCGTTACTATGAGACATTCCATGTTCCGGTAAAATATCCGTTTGGTTATGGACTTTCCTATACTTCTTTTTCCTATTCGGAATTGAATGTGCCGGAAGTATATAGTGGTGGGAAGATACAAATTCGTTTTAAAATTAAAAATATCGGAAAAGTGAGTGGAGCAGAAATAGCACAGTTATATATCTGCCCGATTGAATCAGATGTTATCAGAAGCCATATAGAACTAAAGGGGTTTCAAAAAATATATCTGTATCCGGGAGAAGAAAAAGAAGTTATACTAGAGCTGGATGAAAGAAGTTTTTCCGTCTATGATGTAGAGAAAAAAGCCTTTTCCATGTTAAGCGGCAAATATCAGATCTGTATCGGAGCATCGGTACATGATTTGCAATTAAAGGCGAATATGGAAGTAGTAGGAAATAGTTATTTTAGAAATGAAAGAGAACTGTTTCCGGATTATTTTAGAGAGCAGCCACATGGAATGGAAATCAGTGCAGAACAATTTTATCAGCTATTAGGCGGTGAACCGAAACATGACAAAGAAAAAAAGCGTGGAGAGTATACGGTTTACGATTCCTATCAGGATGTGGTAAATGTCTCAATGTTTGGAAAATTTGTTCGTGGAGTCGTACATATCGGACTTAAGATTATACTTCGGGGAAAATCAGAGCGGGACCCGGCCTTTAAAATGGTAAAAATGGGAGTCGAAGAAGGGAATCTGGAAGGACTGATTGCAACCAGTGGTGGAATTGCAACTCCGAAGTTAATCGATATGTTAGTTTACAATGCAAATAAAAAATATCTGCAGGCTTTTAAAAGACTGCTGAAGAAATAGAGAGAGGGGGAAGTCGTATATGGAAAACAATAAATTGGATAAACGCACAAAATGGAGCTATTGTATAGGAGCAACCGGAAGAGATATGGCGTATGCACTTATCTCTATGTTTCTTCTTACATATATTCAATATACAATGAAACTGACAGTTGCCCAATATGCAGTAATATCAGCAATTATGGTAGTGTGTCTGCTGTGGGATGCCATTAATGATCCAATGATGGGAATTATTATTGAAAATTCGCATTTGAAAGCCGGAAAATTTAAACCTTGGATTTTTATAGGAGTAATTTTAAACAGCCTGATAATTATCTGCTTGTTTACAGTAAGGCCGGAAGGATGGGGATTTGTTGCATTTTTTGGAGTGGGATATCTTTTATGGGGAATGACTTACACAATGAATGATATTGCCTATTGGGGAATGCTGCCGAGTCTTACATCAGATCCGGGAGAACGGAACTGGCTGGTAACCGTACAGGGAATTTTTATCTGTATCGGACAGTTTTCTGTTGCAGGTCTGCTCCCTGATATGGTAGCTGGAAATGCGATTATGGCATATCGGACGGCTGCGATTGTGATTGCTTTTTGTTTTATTGGTTTCCAGCTACTTACAGTGTTTGGAGTAAAAGAGAGAAAACGACCGGAAAAGAAGAGAACACTGTCATTAAAAGATATGTTTCATATATTCCTGAGAAATGATCAGTTGATAGTGATTGGAATTGCATGTTTATTATTCCAAATCGGAAATGGTCTTCTGATTATGATTGGAATGAATTTCTTTTATTTTGAATTTGGATATTCTGTAGGTGGCAGTCTTGTATTTTGGTTTACAATTATGTATGGATTAGGAACGCTGATATCAGAGGCATCTTTTGCGTGGCTTTCCTCAAAATTCACACGAAATCAGATTATAACTGCAGCTACCATCATTACGGTCATTGGGTATATGCTTTTTATGAGTGTAGGCTACATTTTACCCAAAAGTGTTGTTTTACTGAATATCATCGGTTTTCTAATCTTCTTTTCGCAGGGAGCATTCAATATGACGATGATTGTCATGTTAAATAATACCATAGAGTATGATGAAGTCCGGTTTCATGAACGACATGACAGTATTATCTCAGCAGTAAGATCTTTTGCAACAAAGCTGGCAAGTGCAGTTGATCAGGCGGTTGTTGCGTTAATACTGATTATAAGCAATATTTATGCAATCAGTCAGAAAATATCCGGATTAGAAATAAAAGCTGGTACAGGAGAACTTACTTCGGAAAATGTAATTGTACAGGCAGATAAATTTATCCAGACAGCAGATGCCGGACAAAGATTTATATTGCGTCTTGGAATTGTAGCTGTTCCGGTAATTTCTATAGGAGCTGCTTATATATTGATTAAACGGAAATATATCATTGATGAACGTAAGTATGAAGAACTGGTAGCGGAAATAAAAAGCACAAATAAAAAATGATTCAATTAGTTGTGATGACCTTATAATTTATGAGTTTAGAAAAAGGTGATATGAATAACAATTGATGATTTTATATATGAAAATAGTATTGTACGTGATAATGGTTCTGAATATACAGCAGATCATATAGATAGGGTGATAGAATCTGTTTGTAATAATTATGGATTAACTATAAAAATGATTTCTACAAATTATGTTTTTCCACGTATTATAAAAGCGAGTGAAGAAAAGGCTTTGATTTGGGATCAAACATATTGGGAATTGTTCAGTCTGTATTTAGCGTATTTCACAGATTTAAATGCTATTCAAAAGAAGATAATTGTGTATGATGAGAGTTCTGTACAGCCGAAAATATTGATTCCATACACCATTAAAAATAGAATATAAGGATGCGTAAGGAACGATAAAATGAATTCATGCGGGAAAGGCATGGATTCTTTTTTTGGCTTCGAACGGAAGTCCTATCTGAAAAAAATATTTAAGTATATTATAAGCAGATGCAAATGTCGTGTTAACACGACAAAATTGTCGCGTAAACACGGTCGGCAATTCATCCATGACAATATACAATAAACATGTGCTTGAGAGAGCACGTCACGAGAGTGAAGGTGCCGGAGCTCTCCAATACGAAATCGTAAAGGAGATAATTTATTATGAGTAAGAGAAAAATATCACATGCAGAGGAGTATGGATGTTAATTGATGGAGGTGGCAGAAGTGAGCAGAACTAAATTTGATCCATATGTGATTGGAAATAATATAAGAGATTTACGTGAAAAAAGAAAAATGACACAGATGAAGGCGGCTGAGGAAATGGATATGAGTCTTTTTTTTAGCTCATTTTATGGATTTGGTGTAAAAATAGCTGCACGCTGCCCTCAAGTCGCCATATTTAATTATTGGCGACGTGGAAAGTGAAATATTGGCGACTTGGGCGACGCAGGTTCAGTGTTATCGGTTGTGATATGCGCTGCCGCATTCGTATATCTTAAGAAAAGAGGGAAGCTGGGATAAGTGAAAAGTTATCTGATAATTTTATAATATTTGAAAAGAATAACTATTACTACGATTTATGATTTAATAACCAACATTTATTTTACAGGAATGACAAATGGGGTTATGATACCATTATCAAAGGCAAAGGAGCCGGAAATCTTTAGGGGATTCTGGCCCCTTTTTTACATTAGCAAGTATTTGAAGGAGGAAATATATATATGGAATACGAGATTTCTAATCGTTTATCAGGTGTACATGGTTCGATGATACGAGAACTTTTTAAGTTAGGAGCAAGCAAGGATATTATATCTTTTGGTGGTGGCAATCCGTCAGCAGAGACATTCCCATGCAAGGAGATAGAAGAGATAGCAGCAAAGGGACTCAGCGAGAATCCTGTCTCTTTATTACAGTATGGACTGAGTGAAGGTTATACACCTCTGCGTGATACCATGAAGAAATATCTTGAGAAGAAGGAAGGCTTTGATTTCGAGAATAATGAGCTTTTCATAGTGTCAGGCGGACAGCAGTGTGCGGACCTTACAACTAAGGCACTTGTTAATGAAGGAGACGTTGTGCTTACTGAAGAGCCTGCATTTGTAGGCTGCCTTAATACATTCCGTTCTTACGGTGCAAAGCTTGTAGGAATCCCAATGGAGCAGGACGGAATGAATATAAATGCGCTTGAGGAGGCTTTAAAGGCTAATCCTGATGCAAAGCTTTTATACACAATTCCATCTTTTCAGAATCCTACAGGAATCACAACTTCTCTTGAGAAGAGAAAAAAAGTGTATGAGCTTTGCTGCAAATATGATATCGCAATATTAGAGGACAATCCTTACGGTGAATTAAGATTTGCAGGTGAAAATGTGCCAACTATCAAATCAATGGATACAGAGGGCAGGGTTATATATGCAGGAAGCTTCTCAAAGGTAATGGCACCTGCATTCCGTCTTGGCTTTCTTGTGTTCAACAAGTCGCTCACAGGACCGCTTACAGTTGCAAAGCAGTGCACAGATGTACATTCAACTGTACTTTTCCAGTACATTTGTAATGAATATATTAATAACTATGATTTTGACAAGCATCTCGAGGATTCAAGAAAGGTGTATGAGCATAAATGTAATCTCATGATGGAGTGCATGAAGAAGGAATTCCATCCTTCAGTAACCTTCGGTCACCCTGAGGGTGGACTTTTTGTAATGGCATTCCTGCCAGATGGAATGGATTCTGCACCATTTGTAAGGGAGGCCATTAACAGAGGCGTTCTTTCAGTTCCGGGAGCAGCGTTCTTAGCAGATGAGAACCAGAAATCTAATGGATTCAGACTTAACTATTCGACACCTTCTGATGAACAGATTGTTAAGGGAATCGAGATTCTTGGAAAACTTACATACGAGTGGATTAAGTAGGAGGAGTGAAACATTATGAAGATAGCAGCATTCAGCGTTCGTCCAGATGAAAAACAGTATTTTGATACATTTGCAAATGTATACAAGGTGGAATTACAGATTAATAGAAGCGGATTTACAGCAGATGATATAGAAAGTGTCAAAGGCTGTGAGGCTATGTCGGTGTGCGATGGCATGTGTGACTTGTCAGCACCTGTTCTTGAAAAGCTTGCAGCAGAAGGTGTTAAGTATATCGGTTTCAGGACAATCGGATATAACAGTGTTGACCTTGAGGCAGCAAAGCGCCTTGGAATCCGTGTTGCACACAGCGGATATTCGCCATATTCAGTTGCCAATTATACAGTAATGCTTATGCTTATGTGTATCCGCAAGGCTTTGTATGTAATGATGCGTTCGCACACAGCGGATTATTCACTTGGTCCTATATGTGGACGAGAAATGCAGAATATGACAGTAGGTATTATCGGAACAGGAAGAATTGGAAAGGCAGTAATTAAGAATCTTTCAGGATTTGGATGTAAGATTATTGCGTATGACCCATACCCTGCAAAAGACCTTGAAAATGTTGAATATGTAACGCTTGATGAATTGTACGCTAAGTCAGATATTATCTCGCTTCATACTTTTTTAAGTGATGAGACATATCATATGATTAATAAGGATTCAATTGCAAAGATGAAGGATGGCGTTATCCTTATAAATGCGGCTAGAGGTGCACTTGTTGATACAAAGAATCTGATTGAGGCTGTTGAGAGTGGCAAGATTGGTTCAGTTGGAACTGATTGCTGCGAGGGTGAAGATGATTTTATCCGTACAGACCGTAAGTATGATGACCTTGTTGTTAATCACGATTACATCATACTTAAGTCTTTCCAGAATACTATTGTCACACCTCACATTGCATTTTTCACAGATCAGGCTGTGTCTGACATGGTTGAGTCTTCAGTTAAGAGTGTTGTGCAGTTTGCAGCCGGTGAAGACACACCATTAGAAGTGCATTAAAATACACAGGTGCATTATTTATTCAATTTCTTGAAATATTCTTCAAGCTGGTGCTCGAAGATTCGCTGATTTTCTGAGCAGAATGAGCCAAGCGGCTGATAATAAATGCTTCTGAAATGTGGACAGTCATCTATATGCAGCAGGCTTATGTTTTCAGGAAGGCTGCTGCTTGTCCATGTTACAGAGGCAACAAATGATACTCCAAGACCGAGACTTATGAGCTTGCCCTGTAATATGTAATCATTGCATGAGTAGGCTATCGGAGGAGTTTTCTTACATTTACTGAATATTGAATTAAACACTCCGGCGTAAGATGGAGTATCTGCAAGGTCAATGAATTTCTCGTCCATCATCTGTTCTACTGATATGTGTCCGGTATGGGCAAGTGGATGTGATGATGAAACGGCAAGGCAGATTTCTTCTGTCATAAGAAGATGTGCATTGTCTGGAATATCATAAGCTGATGAGACAGAGTCAATCAGCAGGTCACACCCTTTTGGTTCAGAAGATATTGAAAAGCTGACATGAGGGTGCTCATGGATAAAATCTTTAAGTACATTGCTGACAAGAACTGCACTTGAGCGGAGACAGAGCCTTATTTCGCCGGCATCTCCAAGACTTTCACTGACAGCACGCGCAGCATCTTCTGAAAGAGCCAGTATTCTTAATCTGTTGCAGTGGACATATGGTATTGTGATAATAACCCGCCGCAAGGATATGATAAATATAAAAAAGGTATTTGTCAATCCTGTGACAATATCACTTGTTATAGGACTGTTTCTTTTTATTACGGGAATTAAACTGCCAGGTGTAATAAACAGCACGATGGCTGGAGTTGCAGCACTTAATACACCTGCAGCCATGATAGTACTGGGATATTATCTGTCATGTGTCAGAATCTGTGACTTACTGCTTAATCCATCCCTGTATTTGGCATCGTTTGTCAGGCTTATAATAATTCCGTTGCTTACACTGCTTGTACTTTATATTATACCGGTGGGACATGGTCAGATTGGAATGATTACACTGATTGCTGCGGCAACACCAGTTGGAACGAGTACGGCAATATTTGCACAGAAATTCGGGCAGGATTATGAGCGGGCTGTATGTATGGTCTGCCTGTCAACGCTGTTTTCAATTATTACGATGCCAGTTGTGATGTATCTGGCGCAGATGTGGATTATGTAGTTTAACTATTATTTTTGGTTATGGTTAGATAACCAACATGTATTTTACAGGAATAACACAATGGTATATTATACAGACATCAAAGGCAAAGGAGCCATGACCCGGAAGGGGTAATGGTTTCTTTGCTTTTTTGTGTATAAGATATCTTTGCAGGAAAATGTATAGTAAATGTGGCTATTCACAATATGAGAAAGAAAGGAACTAAAGTTATGGGAAATAACGGAATTGAATTGGAAAGAGATGGCTTTAAGAGCCGTACAGGTTTTATTCTTGCCTGTATCGGTTCGGCAGTAGGAATGGGAAATATATGGCGTTTTCCATATATGGTATCTGCATGGGGTGGTATGACATTTTTAATACCTTATGTAATATTTGTAATACTTATAGCTTCAACAGGTGTTATAGAGGAGATGGCACTTGGCCGTGCGACTAAGGGCGGACCTATTAAAGCATTTGGCGACTGTATGCAGATGCGTACAGGAAAGAGAAAAGCAGGTGAGGCAATTGGTTTTATTCCTGTGCTTGGCTCACTTGCTATGGCAATGGGCTATACTGTAGTTGTTGGCTGGATATTCAAATATACTTATCTTGCATTTTCCGGAAAGCTTTCAGCAATGGGCAATGATATGTCAGCTATTGGTGGTATGTTTGGAAGTACAGCAAGCTCATTTGGCAATAATATGTGGCTTATAATCGCGATAGTTGTAACTGCTGTTATTATGGCACTTGGTATTGCAGGCGGAATTGAGAAAGCAAACAAGGTCATGATGCCTTTGCTTTTCATCATGTTTGTAGGACTTGGAATATATATCTTCACGCTTCCTGGTTCAAGTGCAGGTTATAAATACATTTTTACTCTTAATCCTAAGGGACTTCTTGATATAAAGCTCTGGATATATGTATTTGGTCAGGCGTTCTTCTCACTGTCTATCGCAGGTAACGGAACAGTTATCTATGGTTCATATCTTAGTGATAAGGAAAATGTTGTTACTTCAGCAAGAAATGTTGCTGTATTTGATACTATTGCTGCTTTATTAGCTGCATTTGTTATTATTCCAGGTATGGCAGCAGGCGGTGCCGAGTTATCTTCAGGTGGTCCCGGACTTATGTTTATCTATCTTGTAAATGTATTTAATGGTATGCCGGGTGGCAAGATTGTAGGAATTGTATTCTATGTATGTGTTCTGTTTGCCGGCATGAGCTCACTTGTTAATCTGTATGAAGCTCCGGTTGCAACTATTCAGGAGAAGCTTAAGCTTAACCGTGTTGCATCTGTTGGAATTATTGCAGTGGCTGGCTGTGTTGTGTCACTTGTAATACAGGGTATTGTATCAGGCTGGATGGACGCAGTATCTATCTATATCTGCCCACTTGGCGCAATGCTCGCAGCAATTATGTTCTTCTGGGTTGCAGGAAAGAAGTTTGCTGTTGATGCTGTTAATGCAGGTGCAGATAAGCCTATTGGAAAGTGGTTTGTACCACTTGGCAAATATGTCCTTGTCCCACTTTCACTTGTTGCACTTATTGCAGGTGCTTTACTTGGTGGAATTGGCTGATGGAGGTTTAGACTGGTTGATTGAGACTGGCGGATTGCAAAGCAATCCGCCTTTTTTGCGTGGTGGAGTGAGAAATAGCGGCGGATTGGACTTTGAGGTGGAGGGGAGGCAGGAGGAAGTCCAAAAGGAGCAGAAATGAAGTGGTAATCTAAAAGTAGACACCAACCCAATTATTGTAGACATTATTTATATATAAGAGTATCATTATTAGATAGATAGTAATAACAGGTGATTTTTTGAAACAACGGAGGCGATTAAGATGAAGTTTGGAATGAGAACACCCAGTATAAAGAAATCAATAAAGGCAAGAACAACCGGAAAAGCCAAGCGAGCTGTTAAGAAAGCTTTGATTCCAGGGTACGGAAAAAATGTGCAGGATGGATTAAGAATCCAAAGAAAGCAGCTTACAATAAGGTTTATAAGAAGACGAGCTTTGGCATTATAGATTTATTTAAGTAACTATCAGGAGGATTACATCATGGAACGAGTAGTACAAT
>ENA-OQKP01001271-OQKP01001271.1-human-gut-metagenome-genome-assembly--contig:-NODE-1271-length-12267-cov-7.796705_pt1 | contig 12267 bp, 16 predicted proteins | sample MGYA00242780_ERZ504802 | MGnify/ENA primary metagenome ERZ504802 (study PRJEB26092, sample SAMD00036406) | human gut metagenome | host: Homo sapiens | study: EMG produced TPA metagenomics assembly of... | reverse complement strand
AACAAGCCGTATCCGATTCCTGAAATCAAGCCGGAGCAGATGGACAAGGCCATCAAGGAACTGGAGCGCCTTTCTCCGGTCAACATCATTTTTCAAAATGAGGGCGTTGTCGGGTACGATGCCGAGCAACACGCGATTGTGTTCCCAACGGCCATGCCGCATCGTGAAGTGCTGGCACGACTGCCCGCCGAAATCGTCATTGCAAGGCCGCCACATGGGTATACTTTGATGAAATCTATCTGCTGCTGCGCGATTCTTTGAGCGCCAATTTCCTGTACACAAGTTGGAAGCGATTCAGAAAGTACAACGCCTACGCCACCGGCATCACGCAAAATGTGCAGGACTGCCTTACCAATGACACCGCCTATGCCATGCTGGCAAACTCCGAATTTGTGGTCATGCTGCGCCAAACCAAGGACATTGACAGCGTGGTGGAGTTGTACGGACTGTCCGAGCCGCAGCGGAAATATTTGCTGTTGGCCCAACCCGGTGAGGGCATCATCAAGATGGGCAACAGCCTTATCCCATTCAACAACCCACAGCCCAAGGATACTAAGACATATAAGTTGCTTACTACAAAGCCCGGTGAAATGGAGGGATAATTATGAGCGAGAAAGAAATCCGTGTGCTGTATGTGCAGCCCGGTAAATACCCGGAAGAGCGAATAATCCCTAACACGTTAAGCGCATCACAGAAACTTGTCGGCGGCAATATTGAATGTTGTTGCCCGTGGAGAGATAGCGTCTGCATTGTCTGCAATGATTCTGGAAAGATTGACAAGTTACCACCTAACCGTCTTTATGGACATACAGACTTTCTTGCAGGCTCTTTTTTCGTTTGTGGTAGTCGCAGGGGGGATTTTGTCAGCTTAACCGATAAGCAGTTTGGACACTATGAAAAAATGTATCATCACCCAATCGTCTTTCTTCCCACGCCGCACGGTCTGCTGCCGATGAAATGCACCCCCGAACAGTACGAACAATTCCAGCGTGACGGCAACAAACTGAAAGTCAAGCCCATCGACCACGGGGAGCGCTAACACCATGATTCTGCACAAACAAAAAGCGGGGTGCCGCTCGCCGTAGAAATCAAGAAGCACAACTTTTATATAAAATAGGAGGATACCACCATGACCGACCCCAAATTTATGACCCCTCCCCATCGTAGGGCATACTTAACCCACCTTAACCGCTGCAAGGTGATGGATAACTCCCCGGAATATACGCGCCAGTTGGACGATGTGGTAATTGACGATGCCCGGAATTAAAGCAAAGCGCAAGCAGCTTGTGCGCAAAACACTTATGCGGTCCAAGGCGCAGAGCGAACGCCCCGCCGAGCAGCGGCAGGAATCACCCGAAGAATACGCACAAACCGAGGTGCAGCAGGGCATTTACGATGTGGCTGCCCGTACAGGCAACACCGCCAAAAGCACCGCCCGCATGAGCTACCGCAAGTTTCGTGCAATGCAGGAGAAGCGGAAGAATCTCACCTTGCGGTGCAGCACCCAATCTGCATCAAAGCCGACTGAAAAAGAAAAAGTCACTGTTCCCACGCAGACCGAGCGCAGGGAAATGTTCAAAAAGCAGCGTTTCCGGCAAAAGGCCATCTCAGCCAAAACACCAGCGCCGCAAGCCCCTGTGTCGCCATCGGACACACCAGCACCGCCGCCCTACCGAGCCCAAATGCAGCAGCGCTTAAAGCGGCAGCACCTGAGCCGCGAGGCTGTGCGCCGCTATCTGCAAAAGCAGACGGCTGCCACAGCGGCGGGCAATACCGCTCCCATCGTTACCCACGCACCCAAGCTGCCCACAATCAGCAGTAAACAAGCCACGGTTGAAGCAATCAGCCGTGGCGTTCATTATATCGCAGCCAAAATCAAAGCCCTGCTCTCCCAAACTGTGCGGCGCGCCGCGCAATCGCTGCTGGCGCTACTTGGCGCAGGCGGCGTGGTGCTGTTGCTGGCGATGGTCATAGGCGCGGCTGCGGCGGTGATCGGCTCACCGATGGGCATCCTGTTTGCGAATGAATCCGGCGATCCCAACAGCATCCCTATTGCCGAAATCGTAGCCGACACCAAATCTACGCTGACCGCTACGCCGTGCATGACCTGCCGCCCAACATCGAGAATGGAGATTACGCTGATATGGCAAAAAACAACCTGATGGCAAGAACTGCCGCCCACCGCGCGGCGCCTTGCCGATAGAGAGAAAATTATGAAAATACATATTCGGTCGCCCACTTATAGGGCATAAACAGGAGGTAAATCGTTATGGCTGTGTTCCGTGTACAAAAGACGCAAAATTATACCATTATGTCCAACCATCATCTGCGCAACAAGGCTCTTTCGCTCAAGGCGAAGGGGCTTTTATCTTTAATGCTGTCCCTGCCTGAAGATTGGGATTATACCACGCGCGGGCTGGCATCCATCTGCAAAGAGGGTGTGGACAGCGTGTGTGCCACCGTGCGCGAGTTAGAAGCAGCGGGTTATATTATCCGCCGCCGCATCCGCGACAAGAACGGCCAGATGCGCGGCATGGAGTACACGGTTCTGGAGCAGCCGCACCTCCCGGAACAGGGTTCCGAAGAAGCTGCGCCTAAGTGTGCCCAACCAAAACAGGCAGAGCCTAAACGGGAAAAGCCTGCACAGGAAAATCCTGCACAATTAAATACTAAAGAAATAAATAAACAAGAAACAAATAACGTATCGAATCCTATCCGCGCGGCGGGCCAGCGGACAGAGTACCGCGCCCTGCTGCTGAAAAATATCGAGTATCCGATTTTGGCGCAGAATAACCCGATGGATACGATGCGATTGGATGAACTGGTGGAGTTGATGCTGGATGTGGTTTGTTCCAAACGGGCGGCTATCCGCATTTCGGGTGAGGAAATGCCTGCCGAAGTAGTAAAATCTCGATTCCTAAAATTGGGCGCAGAACACATCCAGTATGTTCTGGATTGTCTCAAGGACAACCCGCCCCGCATCCGAAACATCAAGCAATACTTACTGACGGCGCTCTACAATGCGCCGCTGACGATAGAAAACTACTATGCTGCACAGATCGACCACGACCTGTGCGGCGGAAAGAGGTGACATGATTTGCAGATGAAATTTTATTCTCCCTTGACTGCGGACTTTTTCCCGAATGACACCGAGGATTTGGGCGATGATTACAGTGAATACGAGGGTATCCCTTACACCGGCAAGGAATTGACCGGCTACCGCGATGTTATCCGCGATGCCATCTACGAGGATGTCAAAGATTTTTACGGCGACCTGATGCGATATTACCGTGAGGACGATTCCGTCCGCCGCAAGGTCGTCCGCGCCGTTCCCACGGTGGACGAGGTGAACGGTGAATTGGTCGGCTCTCTGTGGGTCGATACGGACGCACCGCTTACCGCCGAGGAGCAGGCTGTGTTCTGCGCTTACATTACCGGTCAGTACAGCGACGGCTGGGGCGAGGGCTTTGAGCAGCGGGAAATCGATGTTGGGGATGGCAAGCTGTATGTCCATTTCTGGCAGGATCACGATTTTGAACTGAAACGCGATGTGCCGGATATGACCGAATTCAACAAACTGCTGAACCGCCCGAAGAAGCCCAAGATGCAGCTGATTGGGCAGGACGGCAACATTTTCGCCATCATGGGTCGAGCCTCGCGGCTGCTGAAAAATGCCGGGCAGAGCGACAAGGTCAAGGAAATGTGCGACAGGGTCACGGAAAGTCAAAGCTACTCCGAAGCACTCAGCATCGTTTCCGAGTATGTGGAAACCGAACTGTCGTCCAGCCCTGCGCCCAAGCGTGACCGGGGTGATGCCAGATGAAGAAATACGAAATCACCGACATTGCCCATCCCGATAACCCTAACCTGCACCGCATCCGCGCGGTGACGGATCTGACCGAGGATGTCCTTGCCGGGATGCTCGGCGGCTATGTGGAAAGCTGCGATAACCTTGACCAAGATGGTCGCGCGTGGATTTCGGAGGATGCCATCGCCTGTGAAAACGCAGTTGTCTGCGGGGATGCAGTCCTTACAGATCACGCCGTTGCAAGGGGCTGCGCTTATGTCGGCAATAATGCCATGATGACCGGCCATGCTATCGCACAAGATGATGCAGCTATTTGCGGCGGGCTGCTCACGGGCGAAAGCTGTGTCTGTGGGTATGCCGTGATTCGGCAGGATGAGCAAACCTTGTGCGCACCGATCATTGACGGCAGCGCCCGTGTATATGGCGAAATCTCCGGCAATGTAGTCTGCCGAGGCAATGCCGTTGTCCTGCCCGGCACCAAGCTCGACAACAGGACGCAGGATTGCTTTGTACTCGAAGATGACCGCGTTTCTGTGCAGACAGCCAGCCGGACACCGCCCCCGAAAGAACCCCGTACCCATGATTTTGAACGATAAGAAAGAAGGATGCCTTTGACGAACACTCCCGAAACGCTCAACATTCTCACCCCTGATTTCCGGATGCCCGAACACTGCGGCGGTGACCGCTGGTCGATCCTGCACGGAGATTCGCTGCAAATCATCCGCCAGTTTGAACCGGCCAGCTTTGACGCCATTATCACCGACCCGCCTTATGCCAGCGGCGGCAGCGGCCAGACCAAGACCCGCACGCCCACCGAAAAATACAGCAGCATGGGCAAGGACAGGGCGCTGCCCGACTTTGACAGCGACCAGATGGATCAGCTGAGTTGGATGTTCTGGACGGCGGCATGGCTGCAGGATGCCCGCCGCATTGCCAAGCCCGGCGCGCCCATCTGCCTGTTCATCGATTGGCGGCAGCTGCCCGCTATGACGCTGGCTCTGCAGTGGGCAGGCTGGATCTGGCGCGGCGTGGCCGTCTGGGATAAAGTCGCCAGCCGCCCGCAGAAAGGACGCTTTCGTCAGCAGTCCGAGTACATTGTGTGGGGGTCGAACGGCAAAATGCCGCTTGAGAGAAATGTTGGGTGTCTGCCGGGCGTGTTCCGTTACCCGAATCCCCAGAACCGCATCCATGTCACCGAAAAGCCCTTGCAGCTTATGCGGGATGTGGTGCAGATCTGCGAACCGGGCGGGCGCATCCTTGATCCCTTTGCTGGGGCGGGCACCACCGTGCTGGCCGCTGTGCAGGAAGGCTATGAGGCTGTCGGCATCGAAATGTCGGACGCCTACTTCCGCCGCAGCACTGAACGGCTGAAAACTGCCCTTGAATCCGAAGTGAATCAGAACTGATTCACTATTTTGCAAGAAAAACCGAAAAGTGAATCAAATCTGATTCACTCCCGAAATTCAGAAAGGAAACACGAAAATGAAACGACCTTGGGCTTTTATCTGTGCCAACGAGGGCGCAACCTCCAAACATCTTCGCAACTATTGCCGCGAGGTGTACCTGCTGGGCTACTTGCCGGTATGCCCCAAATTGCAGGACAGCCAGTATTTGGTGCTGGAAGATGCCGTGGAACGTAGCGAATACACCGCCATTGTGCGGGATAAGCTGTTGCGCTGCCCGATGCTGGTGGTCTGCAGCCGCAATCAGGATGCAACCACCAACGCGCAGATCGGTTTGGCACAGAAATACAACCGCATTGTAACGACCTTGGACGGTTTGAAAAAAGCCGTTTCGGAGGGCGACGACCTTGTGTCATGAACCGTTTTGCGGGGTGTCGTGTTTTGCAAGCATAGCGTTTGGATATCCAAACGCACTTTTGAGGTGATCCCCAAACCCCCGATATGCGCAGACGCGGTCGTGTTATTCCGCTGCGGCTGAACGAGCGCGAGTACCGCCATCTTTGTGAACAGGTCGAAACAAGTGGATTATCCCGCGAGGAATACCTGCGCTCCCTTATCTTAGGCAAGGAAATCCATCCGCGCCTCTGCACACACCATGCGGAACTTGTGCGGCAAATTTCCGGTTTGTGCAACAACGCAAACCAGCTTGCGCATCGCGCCAACAGCACGGGCGTGGCGGGGCAGCAAAGCGTGGACGAGATGACGCGCGTTGCCAAGGAAGTCTGGCGCGAAATAAAAGAGAACTATTAGGAGATAGCATGAAAAATGGCTTACACATCCGTGATCCCTGTCCGCCGTCTGGATCGGGCGGTGAACTATGTTATGAACAAAGAAAAAACAACGGCGGTATCGCTGGAGGATGCGATTGGCTATGCCGCCAACCGCAGCAAAACAGAAAAGTCGTGCTGCGAAAGCGCCTTTGCCTGCACGCTGGAATCTGCGTTTACAGATATGCGCAAGACGAAAGAACGCTGGCACAAGTCGGGCGGCGTGCAGGGGTATCACCTTGTGCAGAGCTTCGCTGCAGGAGAAGTTTCCCCCGAACTGGCGCACCAAATTGCAAAGGAACTGGCAGACCGTGTGCTGGGCGGACGGTATGAATATGTCATCGGTACGCACCTGAACACCGGGCATATCCATTCGCATATTGTCTGGAACTCGGTCAGCTGTGTGGATGGAAAAAAGTATCGCAGCAACTATAAAAGCTATGTGACGGAAATCCGCGCAGTGTCAGATGCACTTTGCCGGAAATATAAGCTGTCGGTCATCGACACCGAGAACTCAAACCATGTGGCAACGCCCTACGCCGAGTGGTTGGCGGAGAAAAACGGCCAGCCAACATGGCGCACTGCCATCCGGCAGGATGTGGACGAAGCAATTCAACAAAGCCTTACATGGCGGCAATTTCTTACTGTGCTGGACCGCAAAGGCTATGAAGTCCGCATGGGGCGCAAGTATCCCGTTTTGCGTCCACCCGGAAAAGAGCGCTTTGTTCGCTTCAAAACGCTGGGCAAGCGGTATACCCCCGAAGCTATCCAGACGCGCATCCTGTATCCACGAAGCTACCGCCCTTATGTTGAAAATCCACCAACAATCCAACATGGCCGTCTGCGCAGCGGCAAGCCCCGCCGCAGGCTGACCGGGCTGCGGGCGCTGTATTATCGTTACCTGTACGAATTGGGTGCGCTCCCTCGCAAGCCGCGCCGTCCAAGTTATGCCGTGCGGCAGGATGCCTACAAGTTAGACCAGCGCATCCGGCAGATGGAGTTTTTATCTAAGAACAACATTAACACGCTGACACAGCTGGAAACTCACCGACAAGCCCTGCAAACAGAAATTGGGCAGTTGCTGACAAAACGTAAGCAACTGCCCAAAACCGATGATGTACAATCGCAGCATGAATCGGTCAACACCGCCCTAAAACAGCTTCGCCAAGAGGAACGGCTCTGCCGCAAAATCGCAGAACACTCCCTAGAGGTGCAGCAACACCTCACCGAAGCTCGCCGTGACCGTGCTGAACAACAACAGCGCGAACAGGAACACGAGCGTGACCGCCAGCCCGATATTACAACACGTTAATCTGTAAGACCCAGCAGCCAATCCCGCGCATTGATGCGGCGAATGCCGTCATACTGTTCCTCCGGGTCATCGTCCATCGTAAGAATATATTTAGGATAGTGGTCACGGATGGACAGTAAGGGTCGCAGCTTCCGCTGCAGGGTATCCGCATCGCGAACGGAAAGTGCCACTTGGTAATAGAAGGTACTGTTGCCGTTCATTGCCACAAAATCAACCTCAAAAGAATCGACCTTTCCGACATACACATCATAGCCGCGCCGCAGCAGTTCCAGATAAACAACATTTTCCAGAATATGACCTGCGTCTGTATTGCGTTTGCCAAGCAGCATAAATCGCATACCGATATCTACGACATAGTATTTTCCCAAAGTTTTCAGATACTGCTTACCCTTGACATTATACCGCTGTGCGGGATAGATAATGTAGCTTTCGATCAACGCATCAAGATAGCGTTCGACGGTCTTTACATCAACTTTTCGTCCTTCGGATGTCAGGGTGTCTGCAATTTTCTTGGAGGAAAGCGGACTGCCGATGTTGTCAAAAATATAGCGCAGCACACTTTTCAACATCAACGGATCGAGGATCTTTCTTCGTGTCAAAATATCTTTTACGACAATCGTGTTGAAAATGCCATCCAAGTAATCCCGAATCTCGTTCGGATGCCCCTTAAGTTCCAGCGCATAGGGAAAGGAACTGTTTTCCAGATATTCGGTATATTTTATTCCGCGATCTTCCATACTGCCGGTACTCTGCATATATTCCTTAAAAGAAAGCGGCAGCATTTCGATTTGCACATAGCGCCCGGAAATAAGGGTGGCTATTTCACTGGACAGCATATAGGCATTGGAACCTGTGACGTATATATCTACATTTTTCTTGATATACAAGCTGTCGATCACTTTAGGAAAATCCGTGACGTGCTGTATCTCATCCAGAAAAATGTAAGTCATCTTTTCGGGAACAAGATGGTCTTTCAGGTAAGCGTACAGTTTTCTATAGTCGGTAAGTTCCTCAAAATCCATGTCCTCAAAATTGATGGCAATAATTTGGTCTTGTTCGACGCCATTCTGCAGCAGCCAATCTTGGTACATTTCCATCAAAACAGACTTTCCGCAGCGGCGGATACCTGTTACGACTTTGATGAGTTGCTTGTCCTTAAACGCAATCAGTTTATTCAGGTATTCAGTTCTGGTAATCCGCATAATAAATCCTCCGCAGCTTTTAATGATAGTATACGCCAAAAAGTGTAAAATGTCACGCACTTTTTGGAACTGAATCCAAATAATTCAAGAAAGAAGGATGTATATGAATTATTCAAACAAAGAATATGTTGAACACCTTCGCCGCAAGTACCCGCCCGGTACGCGGCTGCAACTTAGCTGCATGGAAGATGAGTTTCCCGTTCTGCCCGGCTCTATGGGCACGGTGGAATGTATCGACGACGCTGGGCAAATCCATGTAGATTGGGATTGCGGACGCAGCCTAGCCCTCATCCCCGGTGTGGACGCGTTCAGCCGCTTGCCCGCACCCAAGGAAAAGGACGGTGACGCCAGATGAATTACGGCTCCGAACCTGCGGATCAGGTCGTCCGCTACTCGCTGGAGGGCGCGGAGTTTGCTCTGCGTATTTCCGGCACCGCTGCGAAAAACTTCTTTATTTTTGCCCAAGCCGTGCTGCACGACAGCAAAAAGACCCACGGCAAAACGCACCTCATCCGGCTGCTGAAAGAACAGAAACCGCTGAAATTTTTCACGGTGGACAAAGACCGTATGCACGATTTTTCCCGCGCTGCCAAAGCACATGGGCTGCTGTTTTGCCCCATCCGCGACAAGATGGACCCCGACCACATTGAGATCGCTATCTTGCAGGATGATGCGTCCAAAGCAAACCGCATTATTGAAAAACTGCAGTTGGATGTCGTGGACACCGGCACGGCAGAACTGGTCGATGCCGTGCAGCAGAATTTGGAAAATGCAGCCCCCAACCACAAGGACACACCCACCGTGGATTTTCCTCTGGGCTCGGAGAACGCCAGTCCGTCCGAGCCTTTCTCCGACAGCAGCAAATCTTTTGCAAACTCGCCGTCGCCGCGCGCCGATCAGCTTCGGGCCAAGGGTGAGCGCCCCAGCGTCCGCATGGAACTGCAGGATATTACCGCCTACCTGCGAAACCGAGCAGAGGCACCCAAAGACCGTATGCCCAAGCTGCCGGTAAAAATCCGGCGCAAAGAAAAGGTGATGTAAATGTTTTCTGTTTGTTTTCAAATGGCAGATAGCTATTGCGGCGGTTCTATGGTATGTTGGCGATAGGAGGCGCAAAAGCAATGACAGAACGTAAAGTTAAACTCGACCGTGCCAACAAAAGTATCCTGCTCCGGGCGCTGGGTGATGTCTACTACGGCCAGCGCGCCCGCGGCGGCAGTGCCGAAGAAACGGGACGGCTCATCCTGAGGGTGAACGATCTGCCCGCAGGCGGCAAACTGACGATGTCGGCGGCAGAGTATCGACTGGCAAAAGCAGCCCTCAACCAACTGCGAACCCAGCGCTTGGCTGAGGGCGGCTATACCGATGCCGTGGATGACGCGCTGACCCGACTGCTACACGCCCACACGCCGCTGTTTATCTGGTGAATCCGGCTATGACATGGGAAAAATTCTGGTCGATCATTGACCGAGTCCGCGCCCAAGCGGATATGCAGGATGAAGCGTCCGTGAAACAGTTCCTTTACACGGAACTCATCAACTTGCCGCAGGATGAACTGCTCGGCTTTGATTGCGCATGGCAAAGTTATCGCAATAAAGCCAACTTTCCCCAAATGGTCGCGGCGGCCTGCATCATCAATGACGGCAGTTCGGATGACAGATTTACCGATTTCCGTAACTGGCTGATTATGCAGGGGTACGATGCTTATCGGCAGGCGCTGATTGACCCCGATAACCTTGCGGCGCTCAACATTCCGTTCCGAGATACTGAGTGGATGGGATGCGGCAATGTGGCGTGGTATGCCTACGCGGGGCAGAAGCTGCACACCTATTTTGAAAAGGAAGGAATTGCCGCCAAGTTATTCCGAAAGTATCCGGCTCTGCTGAAATCGTCTGCCGATTTACATCAGACAATTATGCAGGAACAGCTTGTACCCCACCGTGCGCCGGAAACCGAATGGGAACGACAAATGCTGCGAACGGAAGTCAAGCACTACATAGATACCAGTGGGCTGGCGTACAGCTACAACGAATTCTATACTCAAAATATGCCGGATAAGGTTGCATGGAAAACGCTGCAAAGCGATTTGTTTGCAAATCTGCCGCAAATCAAGGCGGAACGTATGCCGCAGGACTTTTCCGTAGTTTTGCCGAAGTTGTGGAGAAAACGTCAGGCATGGGATGCCGAGCGTACAAAACGCTCGCCCTATCGCGGCGAAGAAAGGTAGCCTACACGCCGGGAAGAAAGAATCCTTGGTGGGTCTGGCTGCTGCCGCTGCCTGTTGTATGGTGGGCAGCACTGGCGGTGGCTTGCCGCTGGAAGCCGGGCATGAAAATAACGGCTCTGCTGGATGCGCTGAACAGCGCACTGGCAGAGCCGTTTGCGTTGGCGTGGGTCAGCAACAGCCCGCGCTTTTTGCTGGTGTTCACGGTGATTTACGCGGTAGCGGTTATTGTAGCCGTGACCGATCAGAAGAACACCCGCCCCGGTGCGGAGCATGGCTCGGCGGCTTGGGGTGACGTGTTTCGGCTGAATAAGTTCTACATGGACAGGCACGGGTCGAATCTGCTGCTGACCCAGCATTTTCACATCGGGATAGATGGCTACAAACACAAGCATAACACCAACATCCTCATTGTCGGCGGCTCCGGCGCGGGCAAAACGCGCACCTATGGTGTGCCGAATGTACTGGAATGTGCCTGCTCTATGGTAATTACAGACCCGAAAGCCGAGATTTTGCGTAAGACCGGGAATTTGTTGAAGCAAAAGGGGTATGAGGTCATCGTTTTTGACCTCATAAACCCTGCCGCATCGTTCTGTTACAACCCGTTTGTGTATGTGCATGATGACCGTGAAGTGCTGACCTTGATTGAAAATCTGATTCGGAACACAACACCATCACATTCAAAAAGCAGCGACCCCTTCTGGGAAAAGTCCGAAACTGCGCTGCTCCAAGCCCTTATGTTGTACCTGCTGCACGAGGCCCCGCCCGAAGAACAAAACTTCTCGATGGTGATGGAAATGATCGCCGCTGCTGAAGTCCACGAGGATGATGACAACTACCAATCCCCGCTGGACATCCTGTTCGAGCGCTTGGAGATGCGTGAACCCGACAGCATCGCTTGTAAGCAGTACCGCATTTTCAAACAAGCGGCAGGCAAAACGGCGAAATCGATTTTGGTAAGTGTAGGTGTGCGCCTTGCCGCGTTTAACCTGCCATCCATCGCCAAGCTGACGATGACGGACGAGCTGCACTTGCAGGAATTGGGCGAGCGCAAAATTGCGCTGTTCTGCTGCATCCCGGATTCGGACAAATCCCTCAACTATCTGGTCGGTATGATTTACACGCAGCTTATCCAGACGCTGTACCGTCAAGCGGACCGCGTACACAAAGGACGCTTGCCTGTGCCGGTGCATTGTCTGATGGACGAGTACGCGAACATTTCCTTGCCAAAAGACACCTTTTTGTCCGCCCTTGCCACCATGCGTTCCCGCGCTATTTTCTGTTCGATTATTGTGCAGAATATGGCGCAGTTAAAGGCTATGTACAAGGATGACTGGGAGTCGCTGGTGGGCCTATGTGATGAATTCCTCTATCTCGGCGGCACCGAGAAAGAAACCCACAAGTATGTTTCGGAACTGCTGGGCAAAGAAACCATCTCCACCACCAGTTATAACCAAAGCAAGGGGCGCAGCGGCAGTTACAGCATCAACC
>ENA-OQKP01001270-OQKP01001270.1-human-gut-metagenome-genome-assembly--contig:-NODE-1270-length-12287-cov-3.428701_pt1 | contig 12287 bp, 9 predicted proteins | sample MGYA00242780_ERZ504802 | MGnify/ENA primary metagenome ERZ504802 (study PRJEB26092, sample SAMD00036406) | human gut metagenome | host: Homo sapiens | study: EMG produced TPA metagenomics assembly of... | reverse complement strand
ACCAAAGAGAACGGCCCTGACCATACTGATTATGGGCAGCCAGCGCGGTGGCATAAAGCGGCTGGCAAGCTCATCGGCAACCGGACGACGCGACACCTGCTACAGGCCAAAATCCACCTGCACAGCAGTGCTTATAAAGGTCCAGAATTGGTGATACAGCGGCTGATCCAACCCCAACTGCTGACGCACCAGTTCTATAACCTGCGCATCAGCTTCGGGCCCGGCAATCAATCGCGCCGGATCGCCGGGCAGCATATGGACAAATAAAAACACCAGCACCGAGACGATAAACAGCGTCGGAATCAACCCCAGTAAGCGTTTGATAACGTAATTAAGCATTCCACTCCCTGCGTTGCTTATTGCAAATCCGCGTCTTCAAAGCTGAAGCCGGTGTCTGGCATGATCCAAAAACCGGTCAGGTTTTTACTGTGTGCCGACACCAGTTTTTCTACCACCAGCGGGATCCACGGCGACTCTTGCCAGATGATATCCTGCGCCGCCTTATACAAGCGGGTCTTTTCCGCCGGATCATTAGTTTTCAGTGCCTGAGCCAGGAAGTCATCCACCTGTTTATTGCTGTAAAACGCGGTATTAAACAGCGTTGGTGGCCAGTTCTGCGAGGCAAACAGCGGCGATAGAGCCCAGTCGGCTTCGCCGGTTGAAGCCGACCAGCCAGTGTAGAACATCCGCACGCCGCTCTCTTTTTGCCCTTTACCTTCAACTTCTGCCGCCCGCTGTCCGGCATCCATCGCAGTCACCTGGGCTTTAATCCCAACCTGCGCTAACTGCTGCTGGGTAAATTGCAGCACTTTCTGCGCGGTGCTGTGGTTATGTGACGACCACAGCGTGGTACTGAAACCGTTGGGATATCCCGCCTCTTTCAGTAATTCGCGCGCTTTCACTGGATCGTAAGGCCACGGTTTATAACTTTGCGCGTAGGCGATACTCGGCGGTACCACACCAGTAGCTGGCGTTGCATAGCCCGCGAAGGCCACTTTCACCAGCGCCGGGCGGTTAATGGCGTAATTCAGCGCCTCACGGACCTTCGGGTTATCGAATGGCTTTTGCGTCACGTTCATACTGATATAACGCTGCATAATTGACGGACTGGCCATCAACTCGATATTTTTGTTTTTCTCCAGCAGTGCGGCCTGCTCGTAGGGAATGGGGAAAGCAAACTGCGCTTCACCGGTTTGCAGCATTGCCGCGCGGGTGTTGTTATCCGCCACCGGACGCCAGGTTATGCTGTCCAGTTTGGGCAATCCTGGCTGCCAGTAACCCGCGAATTTTTTCACCTTCACAAAATCGGTCTGATTCCAGGTATCCAGTTCATACGGCCCGGTTCCCACCGGATGAAAACCAATCTCCTTGCCATATTTTTCCAGCGCTGCCGGTGAAATCATCGCGGTCGCCGGATGGGCAAGAATATTAATAAACGCTGAGAACGGCTGTTTGAGAGTAATCTTTACCGTTGTCGGATCGATCGCTTCCGTTTTGGCGATATTCTTATACAGGTTATAGCGTTTAAGATGATTCGCCGGATCGCTGGCCCGGTCCAGATTCGCTTTCACCGCCGCTGCGTTGAAATCGGTGCCATCCTGGAATTTAATGCCTTCCCGCAATTTCACGGTGTAAGTAAGGCCGTCATCGGAAACGGTGTAACTCTCCGCCAGCACGTTTTTCAGTTTCATCTCTTTATCCAGACCGAACAGCCCCTGGTAAAACGATTTCGCTACGGCCTGAGATAACGTGTCATTTGCGTCATACGGATCGAGCGTGGTGAAGTTCGATCCTACCGCCACCACCACATCTTTGGCAGCGAATGCACAAGATGCCATCAACGCTGTCGCAATGCCCAGCGCCACTAACCCACTACGGTGTACAGCTCTTGCCATTTTATTCTCCGCCTGAATGTTATCTACGCATGAATGCGTATTCTGATTGTGGTTGTGCGACGTAATGCCCCGGCCCGACGCATTGCAACGAGACGGCTGCAACCTCTTCGCCACGCAGATGAATATTGCTGGGAAGATCGTCCGACAGCAGTACACGCTGCGGTCGTTGTCGGGACGGTTCAGCGACCGGAACTGCCGCCAGTAATTTACGCGTATAAGGATGCTGCGGATTTTCAAAGACCGCGCGCCGTGGACCAATTTCAACAATTTGCCCGAGATACATCACCGCCACACGATGACTAATCCGCTCAACCACGGCCATATCGTGGGAGATAAACAGATACGCAATGCCGAAATCACGCTGGAGATCGAGCAACAAGTTGATAATCTGCCCGCGAATAGAAACATCCAGCGCCGAGACGGCTTCGTCGGCAATGATCACTTTTGGATTCAATGCCAACGCGCGAGCAATGCAGATGCGCTGGCGCTGACCGCCGGAAAACTCATGTGGGTAACGCCAGGCATGTTCCGGTAACAGGCCCACGCGCTCCAGCAACCACGCAACGCGTGCAGCCGCTTCTTTACCTGGCAATAAACCGTGTACGCGCAGCGGTTCGAGAATCGAATCACCGATAGTCTGACGTGGGTCCAGCGAAGCGTAAGGGTCCTGAAAAATAAACTGAATATCGCGGCGCAATGCCTGAAGTTTACCGGGTGACAAGGTATCGATTCGCTGACCGTTAAAGATAATTTCGCCGCCCTGCGATTCGACCAGGCGCAACAACGCCCGCCCGGTAGTGGATTTACCGCTGCCAGACTCGCCCACCAGCGATAGCGTTTCGCCAGGCCAGAGATCAAAACTGACTTTCTCAACGGCATGCACTTCCCGCGTTACGCGATTCAACAAACCGCTGCGCAAAGGGAAACGGGTGACCAGATTACGCACCCGTAAAACAGGTTCGCCATCCACCACCGTTTTCTGCTCGATGGATGACTCCTGTTTCGCTGGATGTTCAAGCGATATCAATGGGAAACGTCGGGGATAATCTAACCCTTTCATCGCACCAAGTTGCGGAACAGCAGCTAACAGCGCACGGGTATAAGGATGTTGCGGTGCATGAAAAATCTGTTCGACGCTACCCGTTTCCACCGCCTCGCCCTGATACATCACCAGTACCCGATCGGCAATCTCTGCCACCACACCCATATCGTGAGTGATAAAGATAACGCCCATCGACATCTCTTTTTGCAATACTTTGATTAATTGCAGGATCTGCGCCTGAATAGTGACATCCAGCGCGGTGGTTGGCTCATCGGCAATCAGCACCGCCGGGCGGCATGACAGCGCCATCGCAATCATCACTCGCTGGCGCATCCCGCCAGAGAGTTGATGCGGATAACGTGAAAGAATGGTTTGTGCCTCCGGAATGCGTACCTGATCCAGCATCCGCTTCGCCTCGACCATCGCTTCTTCACGACTGGCGTTCTGATGCAGACGAATTGATTCGGCAATCTGTTCACCCACAGTAAATACCGGGTTCAGCGATGTCATCGGTTCCTGAAATATCATCGCCATATCCGCACCGCGCACATGGCGCATTTGTGCAGCGCTCTGCTCGCTAAGTTCAATCACTTCACGACTGCGCCGCCGCAACAGCATTTGATCGCACTGCACTAAACCGCCCGCCTGTTCCAACAGGCGCATCAATGCCAGCGCAGTCACTGACTTACCGGAGCCGGATTCGCCAACAATTGCCAGCGTCTCACCACGTTGCAGGCTAAAAGAGAGATTGCGGACCGCAGCTATTTTCTGCTGCTCCTGCATAAAGGCAATATTCAGATTTTCAACCGCCAGCACATCACCGGCATCAAGTTCATCACTGTGTGGCAACGGTGTCCCCTTTTTCACGGTAGATACCGGTGGTTGGCGTATCGCCTGCGTAGCCCCAGGCGCGATACATTCCTTCGGTGTTAAACGGTAGCGCGACATTCCCTTCATGGTCGATAGCGATTAAGCCACCGCTACCGCCAAGCGCAGGGAGTTTTTCCATTACTACCCGCTCGCAGGCTTCCGCGAGACTTAATCCGCCGTAATCCATTAACGCGGCGATATCATATGCCGCCAGCGCGCGGATGAAGACTTCGCCCGTACCGGTACAGGAAACCGCCACACTGGCGTTATTGGCATAGCATCCGGCCCCCACTAAGGGACTATCGCCAACTCGTCCGGGTAATTTATTGGTCATTCCGCCCGTGGACGTGGCTGCCGCCAGATTGCCGTCTAAATCCAACGCCACGGCCCCTACGGTGCCCATTTTCTGTTTTTCATCCAGTGGCGCACCGCTATGGTCGAGGACTGTTGCCCCTTCCTCGCGCGCTGCCATTAGTTGTTCATAACGCAAAGGTGTGGAGAAAATCTCCGGCGAGACGCGCTCCATGCCATGAGCAAACGCAAAATTTTCTGCCCCTTCGCCAATCATCATCACATGCGGGCTTTGCTCCATCACCAGCCGGGCGGCAAGAACCGGATTACGCAGATGACTAACGCCCGCCACCGCACCGGCTTTCAGGGTGTTACCATCCATCAGACAGGCGTCCAGTTCATGGGTTTCATCACGCGTAAAGACAGCGCCAATTCCGGCGTTAAACAGTGGACACTCTTCCAGCAGACGCACCGCTTCCGTCACCACATCCAGCGCACTTTCGCCCGCTACCAGCATTTTCTGCCCGGTTTCAACAATGGCAGACAACGCCTCGATGTAGCGTAATTCCTGTTGCAGACTCATCTGCGCGCGGCTAATTGCACCTGCGCCACCATGAATTGCAATGACTGCTTTGCCCATAGTATTCGTCCATTAAGAGTGGCTCGCCACTTTTGCTATAAATATCAGAATTTTTATGAATGACTCATTCAATTTTTGAATATAGAAAGATGGATATGGCATGTAAAGGCAGGAGCCAGCGCTACGCCCGAGGTGGCATACAGTCTGTGGCGTTTTTCTGACATAATAGGCAAATTCGATTTTGCCTCCGCAGGAGTGTTTTCATGGAATTTACCACCGGATTGATGTCGCTCGACACCGCGCTTAATGAGATGCTTTCTCGCGTTACCCCACTGACCGCCCAGGAAACGCTGCCACTGGTTCAGTGTTTTGGCCGTATTCTGGCGAGCGATGTCGTTTCGCCACTGGATGTCCCGGGGTTTGATAACTCCGCTATGGACGGCTACGCGGTGCGTTTAGCCGATATTGCCTCCGGGCAACCGCTGCCCGTTGCTGGTAAATCCTTTGCCGGTCAGCCGTACCATGGTGAATGGCCTGCGGGTACCTGCATTCGTATTATGACCGGTGCGCCGGTGCCGGAAGGCTGCGAAGCGGTGGTGATGCAGGAGCAGACTGAACAAACGGACAATGGCGTGCGTTTTACTGCTGAAGCGCGTAGCGGGCAAAATATTCGCCGTCGCGGTGAAGATATCTCTGCAGGTGCGGTTGTTTTCCCGGCGGGGACTCGCCTGACTACCGCTGAACTGCCAGTGATTGCTTCGCTAGGGATTGCCGAAGTTCCGGTGATTCGTAAAGTGCGTGTAGCGCTTTTTTCTACCGGTGATGAACTCCAGTTGCCCGGTCAGCCGCTGGGCGACGGCCAAATCTACGATACCAACCGTCTCGCCGTACACCTGATGTTAGAACAGTTGGGATGCGAGGTAATCAACTTAGGGATTATCCGCGACGATCCCCATGCCCTGCGCGCCGCATTTATTGAAGCCGACAGCCAGGCGGATGTGGTGATCAGTTCCGGCGGTGTTTCAGTGGGTGAAGCGGATTACACCAAAACGATTCTTGAAGAGCTGGGGGAGATCGCCTTCTGGAAACTGGCGATTAAACCGGGTAAACCGTTCGCGTTCGGTAAACTTTCTAATAGTTGGTTCTGCGGCCTGCCGGGCAACCCGGTTTCAGCGACGCTGACCTTCTATCAACTGGTACAGCCTTTGCTGGCAAAACTAAGCGGCAATACCGCCAGCGGCCTGCCCGCGCGCCAGCGTGTACGCACGGCATCGCCTCTGAAGAAATCGCCAGGACGCCTTGATTTCCAGCGCGGCGTGCTGCAACGCAACGCCGATGGCGAACTGGAAGTGACGACCACCGGACATCAGGGTTCACATATATTTAGCTCCTTTAGCCTCGGCAACTGCTTTATCGTGCTGGAACGCGATCGCGGCAATGTGGAAGTGGGCGAATGGGTGGAAGTAGAACCGTTTAACGCGTTGTTCGGAGGCCTGTAATGGCGGAACTCAGCGATCAGGAGATGCTGCGCTACAACCGGCAAATCATTCTGCGCGGTTTTGATTTTGACGGTCAGGAAGCATTGAAAGATTCTCGCGTGCTGGTCGTCGGCCTTGGTGGACTCGGCTGCGCAGCTTCGCAGTATCTGGCAAGCGCCGGTGTCGGCAACCTGACGCTGCTCGACTTCGACACGGTTTCGCTCTCCAATCTGCAACGCCAGACGCTGCACAGTGATGCCACGGTCGGGCAACCAAAGGTGGAATCCGCCCGTGACGCCCTGACGCGGATCAACCCACATATCGCGATTACGCCAGTCAATGCGCTGCTTGATGACGCTGAACTTGCTGCGATGATTGCAAAACACGATCTGGTGCTCGACTGTACGGATAACGTTGCAGTACGTAATCAACTGAACGCAGGCTGTTTTGCCGCGAAGGTGCCGCTGGTTTCCGGCGCGGCAATTCGTATGGAAGGGCAAATCACGGTCTTCACTTATCAGGACGGCGAACCGTGCTATCGCTGCCTTAGCCGTTTGTTTGGCGAGAACGCGTTAACCTGCGTAGAAGCAGGCGTGATGGCACCGTTAATCGGCGTAATTGGTTCGTTGCAGGCAATGGAAGCGATCAAACTGCTGGCAGGTTATGGCAAACCAGCCAGCGGGAAAATCGTGATGTACGATGCGATGACCTGTCAGTTTCGCGAAATGAAACTGATGCGCAATCCGGGGTGTGAGGTGTGCGGGCAGTAACTGCCACCTCCAGGCCAGATAAGACGCGGCACTCCGCCACGTCATCAGCAATTTATGAGGATGCAGAACGTCCGGTTAAATCGACGTTCTGCCAAACGCTCCCTGCCAGTCCTGCTCAAACTTCGCCACAGCGGCATCAACCGCCGGATAGCTAATCATCTGTTGTGCCACATCCAGTGGCAGAGTAATTGATTCACACCCTGCCAGTAAGCAGTCCAGCGCCTGACGCGGGGTTTTGAAACTCGCGGCTAACACTTTCGCCTGCGGCGCATGCATTTTCAATAACTGGTGTAAGTCGGTCACAGTCTGAATACCGCTACCGCCCTGAGCATCAATACGATTAACGTAAGGCGCAACATATTCCGCACCTGCCAGCGCCGACAGTAGCCCTTGTGCTGCGCCATATACCGCGGTTCCCAGCGTCGGAATCCCTTCCGCTTTTAACATCTTAATAGCTGCCAGCCCCTCTGCGGTCACCGGAACTTTCACCACGATATCCGCAATAATAGAACGCAATTTACGTGCGTCATTCACCATCCCTTCAGCAGTGGTAGCCATTACCTGGGCAAACAGACGCCCCTGACCGCCCATCGCCTCGTGAAGTTGCGGAAGCACAACCTCCAGCGGTTTTTTACCCGCTGCGATAATGCTTGGGTTAGTGGTTACACCCGCCAGCGGAAAAATACGTGACAGCGCCTTCACCGCAACAACGTCTGAAGTATCCAGATACAGTTCCATAACCATCCTCAAAATGTACTTTTTGTCTGAATGTAGACTATCACGGGAAAACTCTCTGAACAGTTGACGCACATCAATCCAACTTTCATTCGAAAGTATTTTAATGTTTGAACGAAACAGAGAGGCAACTATGATTTTCAATATTCAACGCTACTCGACCCATGATGGCCCCGGTATCCGCACGGTCGTATTTCTTAAAGGCTGTTCGCTGGGCTGCCGCTGGTGTCAGAACCCGGAAAGCCGCGCCCGCACGCAGGATCTGCTGTATGACCCACGACTCTGTCTGGAAGGCTGTGAGCTGTGCGCTAAGACCGCACCGGAAGTGATTGAGCGCGCGTTGAATGGTTTGCTTATTCATCGGGAAAAGTTAACCCCGGAGCATTTTACGGCGCTAACCGACTGCTGCCCGACACAGGCGTTAACCGTGTGTGGTGAAGTGAAAAGCGTTGAGGAGATCATGGAAACCGTTTTGCGCGATAAACCGTTTTACGATAGCAGCGGCGGCGGCTTAACACTTTCTGGCGGAGAACCCTTTATGCAGCCGGAAATGGCGACAGCGCTACTGCAAGCCAGCCACGAAGCCGGTATTCATACTGCGGTAGAAACCTGTCTGCATGTGCCGTGGAAATATATCGCCCCTTCTCTGCCCTATATCGATCTGTTTCTTGCCGATTTAAAACACGTTGCCGACGCGCCGTTTAAACAGTGGACCGACGGTAACGCCGCCAGAGTGCTGGATAACCTGAAAAAACTCGCCGCAGCGGGCAAAAAAATCATTATCCGCGTGCCGCTGATTCAGGGCTTTAATGCCGACGAAACCTCTGTGAAAGCCATTACCGATTTTGCCGCCGACGAGCTGCACGTTAGCGAAATTCATTTCCTGCCCTACCACACGCTGGGCATCAACAAATATCACTTACTTAATCTGCCCTATGACGCCCCGGAAAAACCGCTTGATGCGCCAGAACTGCTCGACTTTGCCCAGCAGTATGCCTGCCAGAAAGGGTTAACCGCGACCTTACGAGGATAACAACCATGACCACACTGAAACTGGACACGCTCAGCGATCGCATTAAAGCGCACAAAAATGCGCTGGTGCATATTGTGAAACCGCCGGTCTGTACCGAGCGCGCGCAGCACTATACCGAGATGTATCAACAACATCTCGATAAGCCGATCCCGGTACGTCGCGCGCTGGCACTGGCGCATCACCTGGCGAATCGCACCATCTGGATCAAACATGATGAATTGATCATTGGCAACCAGGCAAGCGAAGTTCGCGCCGCGCCGATCTTCCCGGAATATACTGTCTCGTGGATCGAAAAAGAGATTGATGATCTGGCAGATCGTCCCGGTGCTGGTTTTGCGGTGAGTGAAGAGAACAAACGCGTTCTGCATGAAGTGTGCCCGTGGTGGCGCGGTCAGACCGTACAGGATCGCTGCTACGGCATGTTTACCGATGAGCAAAAAGGTCTGCTGGCGACCGGCATCATTAAAGCGGAGGGCAATATGACCTCCGGCGATGCGCACCTGGCGGTCAATTTCCCGCTACTGCTGGAAAAAGGTCTTGATGGTCTGCGTGAGAAAGTGGCGGAACGTCGCTCGCGCATCAATCTGACGGTTCTGGAAGATCTGCACGGCGAGCAATTCCTGAAAGCGATTGATATCGTGCTGGTGGCAGTCAGTGAACACATTGAACGTTTCGCTGCCCTGGCGCGTGAAATGGCCGCGACCGAAACCCGCGAAAGCCGTCGCGATGAACTGCTGACGATAGCAGAAAACTGCGATCTTATCGCCCACCAGCCGCCGCAGACTTTCTGGCAGGCGCTGCAACTGTGTTACTTCATCCAGTTGATTTTGCAGATTGAATCTAACGGTCACTCGGTATCGTTTGGTCGTATGGACCAGTATCTCTATCCATACTATCGCCGTGACGTTGAACTGAACCAGACACTGGATCGCGAACACGCCATCGAGATGCTGCATAGCTGCTGGTTGAAATTGCTGGAAGTGAACAAAATCCGCTCCGGCTCACACTCAAAAGCCTCTGCGGGAAGTCCGCTGTATCAGAACGTCACCATTGGCGGGCAAAATCTGGTTGATGGTCAACCGATGGACGCGGTAAATCCACTCTCTTATGCGATCCTCGAATCTTGCGGTCGCCTGCGTTCGACTCAGCCTAACCTCAGCGTGCGTTACCATGCGGGTATGAGTAACGATTTCCTCGACGCCTGTGTTCAGGTGATCCGCTGCGGCTTCGGGATGCCGGCGTTCAACAACGACGAAATCGTCATCCCGGAATTTATTAAACTCGGTATTGAACCGCAGGACGCTTACGACTACGCAGCAATTGGTTGTATCGAAACCGCCGTCGGTGGCAAATGGGGCTATCGCTGTACCGGCATGAGCTTTATCAACTTCGCCCGCGTGATGCTGGCGGCGCTGGAAGGCGGTCGTGATGCCACCAGCGGCAAAGTGTTCCTGCCACAAGAAAAAGCGTTGTCAGCGGGTAACTTCAACAACTTCGATGAAGTAATGGACGCATGGGATACGCAAATCCGTTACTACACGCGTAAATCAATCGAAATCGAATATGTCGTCGACACCATGCTGGAAGAGAACGTACACGATATTCTCTGCTCGGCGCTGGTCGATGACTGTATTGAGCGAGCGAAAAGTATTAAGCAAGGCGGCGCGAAATATGACTGGGTTTCTGGCCTGCAGGTCGGCATTGCTAACCTCGGCAACAGCCTGGCGGCAGTGAAGAAACTGGTATTTGAACAGGGCGCGATTGGTCAGCAACAGCTGGCTGCCGCACTGGCGGATGACTTCGACGGTCTGACTCACGAGCAGCTGCGTCAGCGGCTGATTAACGGTGCGCCTAAGTACGGCAACGACGATGATACTGTCGATACGCTGCTGGCTCGCGCTTATCAGACCTATATCGACGAACTAAAACAGTACCATAACCCACGCTACGGTCGTGGTCCGGTTGGCGGCAACTATTACGCGGGTACGTCGTCTATCTCCGCTAACGTACCCTTTGGCGCGCAGACTATGGCAACACCGGACGGGCGTAAAGCGCATACCCCGCTGGCAGAAGGCGCTAGTCCGGCCTCCGGTACTGACCATCTCGGCCCAACGGCGGTCATTGGCTCAGTAGGTAAACTGCCTACGGCCGCGATTCTCGGCGGCGTGCTGCTCAACCAGAAACTGAATCCAGCAACGCTGGAGAACGAATCTGACAAGCAGAAACTGATGATCCTGCTGCGCACCTTCTTTGAAGTGCATAAAGGCTGGCATATTCAGTACAACATCGTTTCCCGCGAGACGCTGCTGGAGGCGAAAAAACATCCGGATCAGTATCGCGATCTGGTAGTGCGCGTCGCGGGCTATTCCGCCTTCTTCACCGCGCTCTCTCCAGACGCTCAGGACGATATCATCGCCCGTACTGAACATATGCTGTAATCTCCTCAGCCCGGCGGCGTCGTCGCCGGGCTAAATCATTCACATCATCAATTTCAGCCTCGCTTTCATTCGAAATATAATTTGTGCTCTGCGTCACATTGTTATTACACTGTTACGGTTTCATTTTCGAGCCAGGAGCACACCTATGAGCGTAAAAGTTATCGTCACAGACATGGACGGTACTTTTCTTAACGACGCCAAAACGTACAACCAACCACGTTTTATGGCGCAATATCAGGAACTGAAAAAGCGCGGCATTGAGTTCGTTGTCGCCAGCGGTAATCAGTATTACCAGCTTATTTCGTTCTTTCCTGAGCTAAAGGATGAGATCTCTTTTGTCGCGGAAAACGGCGCACTGGTTTACGAACATGGCAAGCAGTTGTTCCACGGCGAACTGACCCGACATGAATCGCGGATTGTTATTGGCGAGTTGCTAAAAGATAAGCAACTCAATTTTGTCGCCTGCGGTCTGCAAAGTGCATATGTCAGCGAAAATGCCCCCGAAGCATTCGTCGCACTGATGGCAAAACACTACCATCGCCTGAAACCTGTAAAAGATTATCAGGAGATTGACGACGTACTGTTCAAGTTTTCGCTCAACCTGCCGGATGAACAAATCCCGTTAGTGATCGACAAACTGCACATAACGCTGGATGGCATTATGAAACCCGTCACCAGTGGTTTTGGCTTTATCGACCTGATTATTCCCGGTCTACATAAAGCAAACGGTATTTCGCGGTTACTGAAACGCTGGGATCTGTCACCGCAAAATGTGGTAGCGATTGGCGACAGCGGTAACGATGCGGAGATGCTGAAAATGGCGCGTTATTCCTTTGCGATGAGCAATGCTGCGGAAAACATTAAACAAATCGCCCGTTACGCTACCGATGATAATAATCATGAAGGCGCGCTGAATGTGATTCAGGCGGTGCTGGAAAATAAACCGCCGTTTAATCTTTGATTATCACCAATTCAGTTTATTGAGAAAGTGCATGTCATTATACCGGATACGGCGTGACCGCGTTATTTTGCATACAAAATCATGAAAATTCAATATATTGCGCTACAATACCAGGCCTGAAAAGCATAGCGCACCCGGCAATCTCGCGCTTGTCATCACATACAGTACCCCTTACCCTATAAGAGCTACTGATA
>ENA-OQKP01001267-OQKP01001267.1-human-gut-metagenome-genome-assembly--contig:-NODE-1267-length-12332-cov-2.921016_pt1 | contig 12332 bp, 5 predicted proteins | sample MGYA00242780_ERZ504802 | MGnify/ENA primary metagenome ERZ504802 (study PRJEB26092, sample SAMD00036406) | human gut metagenome | host: Homo sapiens | study: EMG produced TPA metagenomics assembly of... | reverse complement strand
AGGAAATAGGTTGGGTCATCCATCATAATAATGTCCGGTTCCTGGCGGATCTCACGTGCAATAAGCACTCCCCGGCGCTGGCCGTCGCTGATGTTGTTAAAGTCACGACTGCCAAGCGATTCCGCGTGCACCGCTCTCATGGCTTCCTCTACCTTTTCCTCATCCTCTCTGGAAAGAATACCGGGTCTGCCTGTATAAGGGTAGCGTCCGGTTGCCACAATATCATGACAGGTCATAAGCTCCGTTTTGATACGTTCTGTCAAAACAACAGCCATATTGGAAGAAAGTTCTTTATAAGACATTTCCTGAAGCGACGTGTCATCGAAGAACACCTTTCCTCCAATTAATTTCAATTGTTTTGTAATGCTCTTTAAAATTGTAGATTTACCGGATCCATTTGGTCCAATGAGCGTTACAATTTCACCTTTATCAATACCAATATTAATGTCATGGATCAGTGTCTTTCCCTGGTATCCAACAGCCATATCATCCATTTTAAAATAATAATCTGCCATGTTACATTCTTCCTTTCTCGCGCTTCACCATCATATAGATGACAATCGGTGCACCAAGTATCGATGTGACTGTACTGATATTCAGCTCCACCGGTGCCAGTGCCATACGAGCGATCAGATCACAGATCATACAGAATACAGCCCCTATAAAAAATGTACCCGGTATCACCACAATCGGTTTTGATGTTCCGAACGCTTTTCTCGTAAGAAATGGAACTGCAATTCCCACAAAAGAAATTGGTCCGGCAAATGCAGTCACACACGCGGAAAGAATACTTGACAATAATATAATAACAACTCGGAATACTTTAATATTCACTCCCATACTCTGTGCATATGCTTCTCCAAGTTGATATGCACTGATTGGTTTTGACAGTAAAAATGTACACACTACCGCAATTCCAACTACAACTACAGCTACTTTTATATTTCCCCAGCTCATACCGGAAAAACTTCCCTGTGACCAGCCATGAAGATTTACAATATCAGAATCATCTGCAAATGTCACCACAAAATCTGTAATTGCGGAACAGATATATCCAATCATGATTCCTCCTACCAAAAGGGATGCCATATGATGAATCTTCTTTGACATCAAAAGAATGAATCCTGTCGATATCAACGAACCGATGAATGCTGCCACTACTAATGTGTAAGATGAAAAATGTCCTACATATTTTAAAAATACAATCATAGTCAGTGCGACAGCCATCTTCGCTCCGGAAGAAATTCCAAGTACAAACGGTCCTGCGATCGGATTTGAGAAAAATGTCTGTAATAAGAAACCAGACAGAGACAATGCTCCGCCCAGTAATGCTGCCATGAGGATACGCGGCAGACGTATCTTCCATATGATACTGTACTCTACCGCCTCTCCATCATGTAAAAATAATATTCTCAAAATCTTCGGCACAGAAATATGTACATTTCCCGTATTAATATTCAGCACTGTAATGACAAAAAATGCTGCGATCATACACACAAATACAAATGTATATCTGGATCTTTTTCTGAAATTTTCAGTATGAAAACTTAACTGTTCCTGCTTTGTTTCCTTATTTTGCATATTTCTCCACCAGTTTCTTTTATTTTTTGACTTTTATTTCATCTTTTCAAGAAATGTCATCTGACTGGCATCACCATCTGTCAGCATCAGATGAATATCTGAAATCAGTTCTCCGACTGTGTCTGTCGCCTGATATAAGTTTTTACCAGTATACCATACATTTCCATCTTTGAAAGCTTTAAACTCTGCAAACAGATTGCTCTTGGCTTCCAGATCACCAAGACTACTCACCTGCCCGTCAATGGTTCCGTTGTAAATAAGATAATCTGCATCTACTGCCGTTGCATAAAATTCTTCCATCGTCAGTTTTACAGATGGCGCATTCCCCTCAGAATTCTTCAGATCCTTGAACACATATCTTCCACCGGCAATCTCAATCATAGTCGGAATGTAGTCATCGGATTTGCGGACAACCACAGAACCGTCTGTATTGATGTAAAAATATGCCACTGTCTTCTCTGTATTCTTAAAATCCTTCAGATCTTCGATTACCTTTGCCTGGTCATCAAAAAATGCTTCTGCCTCTTTTTCTTTATTCAACATTGCTCCATAGACTTTGATCCACTCTGTTCTTCCAAGTGGATGAGACTCATAACTGGAATAATCTACAAATACTGGGATATCAAGGTCTTCAATCATCTCCTGCACCTTCGGTGAGTGAAGGATCATCGTAGATTCTACTGCCAGTTTGCAATCTCCATCTACAATTTTCTCATAATCCGGTTCACTGTATTTTCCTGCAAATGTCATGGCTCCGGATTCCATTGCTTTCTTCGCACTTTCTATATACCAGCCGGAAGCCTCTAAACCAGAAAATTTCACAGTATCAATTGCATCTAATGCATCAAATAATGACATGATTGCTGTAGCAGCCATATAAATATTCTGAACCGGCTGATTGATGACAACAATATCACTGTCCAGTCCCTTAGGAGCCTCTTTGCCTTCCGGAACGATCAGATACTGACGTCCCTCATGAACATCAATCAGCTTATATCCATCTTTGTAATAAAATACATCGAATTCCTGCGCATATGTCAGATCCATCGCAGACTCATACGTCAGCCCGTCAATTTGAGGGGCTTCTGCTTTTTTTGAATCGCTATTATCTGAGGATGTCTGAGCCGATGAAGTCGTACTGTCACTGCTTCCTTTACCGCTTTTCGCAGAGCCACAGCCCATAACCATAAGGGCTGTAGCAAGCAAAAGCGCTGTTATTTTATATATTTTTTTCTTCATGTTCTTTTCCTTTATTCTTCTGTCTGAACTCTTGCCTGGGCAATTGCATCATCACCGGCATCCTTGACTGCCTGATCAAATAACGTATTCATCTGATCCTCACATCCAAAAAGTACACCGTAGACTTTGATCCACTCATATTTAGCCAGATCTGTCTGCTCATCCTCAGAACGGTCTACGATAACCGGAATTCCAAGTAATGCAAATTTCTCAGTCATCTGCTGGAAGCGCTCTGTCTGCTCTTCTACAGTCAATTCTTTCTGTTTTTCAGATTGGTCTTCAGATTTCTTCTTTGATTTTTCATTTGTCTTTTTATCTGATTTCTTTTCTGATTTCTTTTCTGTTTTCTTCTCAGACTTATCATCTGATTTCTTTGTAGATTTCTTGTCAGATTTGTCAGTCTTTTTCTCATCAGATTTTTTATCTGTATCCTTGGAATCTTCTTTGTCCTGATTCTCCTCAAGATCTTTGATATCTGCCTCTTTTGGAAGAATATCTGAAGAAAGAAGTGCAAGATTCGTCTCCTGTTTTACAAGTGTCTTGAAGTCTGGCTCCTCTTCTTTTCCGCCATAAACAACCTGTGCCTTGTCTTCTCCATCTTTCTTCTCCATCTTTTCTGCAACAGAATCAACTTTACAATCTTTTTTCTTATCCCCAATTGCTGCAATATTGTCTGTAAGTCCAAGCTCATCCATCTTCTCGAGAATGGCTTCTGTAGATGTATAAGTCTTATCTGTCGGCATCTGCACTACAATCATATCCTGGTCAAGACCGACTGGGACTTCAACTCCTTCTGGAACAAGAAGATATTTCACAACATTTCCTTTATAAAGCTCTGCTGCCAGTTCCTCTTCACTGATACCATTCAGATTTTCTTCACCATCTTCTGAAATTCCTGCAGCAGCTGCATCTTCTTCTACTGCATTCTCAGATTTTACATTCTTGGAATCTGTACTTTGATTTAATTCTGTATCTTTTGCTGCATCTTCACTTTCACCAGTCTCATTTTCTGCGTTGATGGCTTCTGCTGCAAGCTTCTCCGGATCATTTGCAGTTCCTTTTGTCATATCAATCTCAAGAAGTGTAATTCCCTGATCATAATGATAAATCTTGAAATATTCTGCATAATCAAGCTGTGTCTCTGACTGATATTCCAGTCCCATAATCTCAGGAGCCTTTTCATCTAACTTCTTGCTTGCATTTACACCACCTAATGTTGTGCCATTTCCTGCGGCAGCCAGGTAAACAAAAATTGTATACTCAATCTCATGTGCGACTGACATTTTATCTGTCATACCCAGAATCTTATTATTCTGATTTAAGGCAACTGGAATCGTTACTGTAGCAGTTCCGCCGCCTTTTGTTGTATAATATGTATTTCCATTTGCTTTTACATATTGATAATGATCACTGTCAAATACCAGTGTTGCATATGCCTGACCATTCTTAATGGTAATCTTATTACAATAAATCTTAACCTTTCCTGTACCACCTGACCATGTAAAACGATCCGGTGTATACACACCATCTGCCAGTGTTGTAGAGCTGTTTACCTGACTCGTTGCACCGCTCGTATCGGCTTCATACTTAGATTCATTCTCTGCTTTTCCATCATTCGGCTTCAAGACAGATCCGTTATTGCCACTATTGTTATTACCATTGTTTCCGTTATTGCGACCGTTGTTGCCATTATTTTTGTTATTTCCATTGTTGTCATCGCTGATATCACCGATTTTCTTCACTGTCTCTGACTTGAATGTAAGGATTCTGTCATACCAGATTGCATTTTTTATAGAATATGCCGCTACATCTATTCCTTTATCCAAAGCTTCCACTGGAATGGTATAAGTATATTTTCCATTACTGTCTGCTACAAATGGAATCCAGCTAGACTGGTCTGCCGCTGCCGCTTCTTCCTTGGTTCCCATATACAGATATCCATATCCTGTTCCACTCAGTGTCAGCACTGCGCTCATCTTTCCATCTTTTGATGTTAATTTGCAGTCTACCACACGGAACATAGATGCACTGGATTCTACGTCAATACTGTAAATACCATTTTCCAGAACAGGGACATCGCCAATCTTTTCCAGGCTGTTGGAATCAAATGTAAGCATTCTGTCATACCATTGCTGTCTATTATGTGAAAATGCTGCTACTGCGATTTTTTTGTCCAACGTCTCTATCGGCACTGTATAAGTATATTTTCCCTCTTTGTCTACTACATATGGAATCCAGGCAGACTTGTCCGTCTCTGCGGCTTTTGCTCCGGTTCCCATATACAGATAATCATATCCGGTTCCGCTCAGTGTCAGCACTGCACTCATCTTTCCGTTCTTGACGGTCAGTTTACAATCTATTACATTGAACATGGATGAACTGGAAGTTACATTATTCACTTTATAAATTCCGTCTGCAGGAACTACTATTCCCGGGTCTGGATCCGGATCTGGTGTCGGGTCTGGATCTGGTGTCGGAAGTTCTCCTGTCTTCTCAAGAATTCCATTAATAAATGCTCTTGAATCTTTTGTTGACCACTGACCTGTCTTTGCTGAACGTACGGAATAACTAAATTCTTTTCCAAGTTCTGATACAGGCATTGTAAATGTAAAACTCTTATATCCACTTGCAATGTCCGAGCGGTCTTGTGGAACAATCGCGTTTGCTTCCTTTACTTCGTCAGAATCCACCGTATTACCGATATATAATCTGTCATATAGACCAGCCTGTGTCACCCAAGTAACAGTAGCCTGATCTCCACTTATAGAAACACTACTTTCTCTCTCAAAATTCAAACTATATGAATTTGTAGTCGGATAAGCCGAACCATATAAATTGTATACACCTTCTGCAGTTGTATTAACTCTGTTCTCCAGATTCGGAATGTTTATGAACAAATCTCTTGCCCAGGTAAACCACTTATCATTACCAGGTGTAATTGCAATGTTCATTCCCTGTTTATCAGCCTGTATATCAAATGTGAAGGTTGTTACATTTTTTTCTAAATCATAAGTTCCTTTATAAACCGGTGTCTTATCCGTATCTGCCTGTACTCCAAGATAAATTTTTGTCCACTTGTTTCCTTTCACATCTAACGTCATACGAATATTCTCTCCGCGCAATACTGCTTTCGAAGAAACAATTACAAAATCATTAAATGTACTTCCTGTACCTCCGGCAATCACCTTCACTTCATCAGTAGCAGTTGGAAAACTTTCAATTCCCTCATATGGAATATAAATCCAAAGATCCTGTTTACTATACCAAGTTCCATCCACTTTTCCTAATGTAACCGGGAGAACCTTTCCGCTGTATGATACCGGCACCTGAAATGTGAATGTATATCCTCCATCTGCCAACTCAGTTCCTTTTACAACTGAATTTTTGATTATATCTTCTTTTTCTCCCAGATATAATTTATCAAAAGATACATTCTTGGTCGAAATTGTAATCTCTAAATTATCTCCATCTTCCTGAACTTTTGACTTATTCACCACAAACATCTTAAATGCACTGCCATCAGCCTTGACAACCTGAACCTTGCTGCCCGTTACAGTCGGCGCAGATGGATTTTCCACTTTTGCAACATCAGAAGTTACAGTTGTTCCATTAGAATCAGATATGATACAACGATATTGTCCGATTTTATCTATTGCCATCTGAAATGTGTATATATTTGTCTTTGCGCTGATTCCATCACAGTCTGTCCAGCTTGTCCCATCTGCACTATATTGCCACTGATAATTTAATTTAACACTCTCATCACCATTCACCACAACATTAAGGGATACTTGTGTATTATTCTTCGCAATTACATCTTTTGGCTGTGATTGAATTACAACCTCTGTCTGCTTTTTAAATACATCTAAAGCAGGTATTTTTAATGCAAGGGAATTATTTGTGCTAAATGTTCCATCTTTTTTCTTTCTCGGAACAAAATGCACTTCTCCTCCCGCCATGGAGTTCGGAACTTCAAATGTAAATTTTTCCAGATTTTTTACACTATCTACTTCTCCCATAACCAATGGAGTTTTTTCTGCATCATCTTTTCGCCCGATATAAATTGCGTCATATGTAAAGTTTCCACTGCTTGCTGGTTTCACCCAGATAGATACTTGAATCTTATCTCCTATAATCTTTGCTTCTGACTCGGCAATCTTAATCATCGAATATGTCTGTCCAGGCTTTTCAATATCATCACTGGCATAAATAGCCTGAATATCGTTTTTAGTTATATATGCATTGTCTTCTGTACTATTGTTGCCGGAATTTTCACCATCACCATTTCCCTCTTCATCTGTTTTTTGTTCTGGAGACGGTGGCTGAGAATTAATCACAGGTTCTTTAGGATTTGGAATACTCATCCAGAGATAATTATCACTCCAGGTACCGTTATCAGAACGTCCAACAGCTATCGGAATCCAACTGTTCGCTTTTGATAATGGTACACTTATAGAAAATTCACAAGTACTTCCTGTGTTATTTCCTACTATATAATTATTTTTTTCTGTATCAGTTACCGGTCCTAAATACAACCAGTCAAAAACTTTTTTAGTTCCTGTGTGAAATGAAACCTTAACCTGATCATCTTTCACTTCCATTTTGTCAACAACAACCGGGAACATTCCATACTCGCTCCCATCATTTTTCAATACCTTTACGTCGTCAATATCTACTGTCGGCTGAACCGGTGTCTCTGTCACCTTCGTTTCCGCCTCTGTCATCTGTGAGCCCTGAGATATCTCCGTTTCCGGATTACCTGCCTCAGTTTCCAGCACACCGGCATTATCTTCCGGCTGTTCAGATGTTATATCCTCTTCTGTTTTTAATTCTTCTTTACTCTCCTCTTTAACAGCTGTACTTTCTTCCTGTGCATGACCAGTATCGCTTGATACTTCTTCTGTTTCCTGTTGCACAATACCCTTCGCATCCTGATCTTCTGCATATACGTTCGCATAAGACAAAGGTGTTGCCACCATAGACGCAACCAGCACTCCGGCTAAAAAGCCTGCACTTTTTCTCTTCATCTTTTCCTCTCCTTATTCCGTTTTTCTTTGTAATTTGGGAATTATTAAGAATTATTTACACGAAAATAAAAATCCTCTACTTTTAAAAGTAAAAGATTTCTTGTTCCTTATATATTTCGGCACAATCAATTACTCGTGATCTGGAATTTCTATTGCCCGTACCAACGGTCGGCAGGTTTCCTGACTTGTAAATCTTACATAGAATCTCCTTCCCGGTCTCCCAGTGGATGTCTAACACAACCTCAGATTCTGTGCTAATACATGATCTATGTATTTACTCACAGTGACGAGTTCGTACAGGTCTTGCACCTGTTTCCCTTTTACCTGTCTTCTAAAAACAGCACCGAACGTTCTTCATAATTTTCCATAACAAATATAACATTTAGACTTGAGAAAGTCAATGAAGCTGGGGTTTTATTACAATTCATTATACTTCAGTGACATGCTTAAAAAGCTTCCACAGGATTTCTCCCATAGAAGCTTCTTTTTTCAATTTATACGCCAAATTCCTCATACAATTTCTTACGATATTCCAAATCCTCCAACGCCTTAATACTATCTTCCTGACGATTCTGCTTTGAAAGCTTCATTAATAAATTGGCAAGCCGTTCTTCCCCTATACGTTCTCCTTCTTTTCTTCCTTCCTCTCTTCCTTCTATTCTTCCTTCCTCTCTTCCTCGTATTCTCCCTTCTCTTAAACCTCGCTCTATTGCCTCTTCTTTTACCAGTCTTTCTCTTTCTTCCATCTTCATATACTCGACCTCCACACTTGTACTTGTTTTTATCTCCTGTATACTCTCATGCAGACGGAGAAGTCTTTCATCACATTCCTCTGGAAGTCCATGTTCATTACTCTCAGTAATATAATGAAGAAAATCCACTAATTCTTTCGATACTTCATCTCCATTTTCCCCTTTTGTACTGAGAAATAATTTTGTAACCTCATCTCCAAGTAATAAATCTGGCTGTTCCTTGCAGCGACTTTCAAACGTATAGCAATACTTCTTCATTCCATATGGATCATAGTCACAAATTACAATAATAAACAGCGGTTTTAGCTTATCAAAACCTTTTTCACCGCTTTTCAACATTGGTGCGTCCATCAATGCCTGATAGAATCTGGTTCGTTTTGGAATATTTCCTTCCTTCCGATTCTGCATCTCTACATCAAAAACGCGACCATCTTCAGATTCTGCGACAAAATCCATTCGGATTCCACGTTTTCCCGGAATATTGTGAATAACCTTCTGACCTTCTTTCCACTTGAGGCTTTTTAATCGCAAACCAGTAGATAATTCGATAATTGTCTTGCAATTTTCCAGTTCCGCGGTTGCCACATCAAATAGAAAATCGTCCGTGAGATTCATCTCCTTTAATGGCTTCCATCTGTCTTCCTGCATGATTAAGTTTTCGGTTCTCTCCATACACTTTTCTCCTTGTATTATACCATTTATAGTTATTTTTTCAAACATGGAATATCGGACGAATCTGTCCGTATGATCAGAGCAGAACTGCTCTTAAATTAACTTGATCTTTTTCGAATGTTTGAAGTGGGTATATCATAACATATTCAACATCTTCTATACAATCAATTAATCCTTAATCTTTCCTTAAATCTGTAGAACTTTTTATAAATGTAATTTTTACATGCCGTTTTGTTTCATTAGATATACAGATGTAAATAGATTTATAAATTCGTCTGCTTTACCAAGAAAGGACAGCCATGTGTTTTTTCACATCGGCTGTCCTTTTGACATTTCATAAATATGCTGTTAAACAAAAGCCACTGACTACAATAGCTTTACTTCTTTAAAAATCCCATGATTCAGCTGATAGCCAACATTTTTAATACACATCTGTCCTGCAAAATGTGCTTTTCCGATCATATGAATGCAGGCCTGTGCATATCCGATTGGCTCTTCTAACTGATGGTCCACAAACTTCGCTTTTTCTGTTCCAATAAGAGCAAGCGTCGTTTTCGGGCAGAGCAGAATCATAGTCTTATCATCAGCAAGCTGCTCTACTTTCTTCAAGAATGGGTATGTAAAATTCACCGTAACAGCTTCCATCATCTTCGGTCCCAGAATATTCACTCCGCCAGAAGAATCTGCATAGCTGATCAAATCTCCCCCGTACTCTTTCACCAGTTCCATATATTTCAAAATCTGATCTCCCAGTTTCCAGAAGACCTTTTCCATCACTTCCGGTTTTTTTCGCATTCCCTTGAACACATATCTTGCATCGATCAGCACATTGAGAATTGTAAATGGTCCTGCCACTTCGAATACAACATGTTCTCCTTCTTCACGAAGTTTTTTACATGCAAGAAGAGTCTCTTGAATTCGTCCTTTCGTGAAATCCATATCCGGCAGATTTAATATTTCTTCTACATCTGTACAGACATATCCTCCAGCTCTCGGACCTGCAATCTCATTTCCAAGATTTATAATTCCTCCCATAGCCTCTGCCTCTAATGTATGGCAAAATGGAAGTTCACATATAACTGCTTTATCTTTCTCTTTCAACATTTTTGAAAGAGTCACCATTGTATCACAGTGTGTATATGCATCTGGAAATGTTAGTCCCAGTCCTTCTGTCACTTCTGAACGAATTCCTGCTGAATTATCATATGTACAATTAAAATCTTTTATATCTCCCATATTTTTAACATTACCTCTTCGCATAACCAAGATTGAATTTCCTCGCTTTATTCGGGTACTTCCTATCTCATTCGTTTCTTCAATTTTTAGTGAACTTCCGGAAACATAAGGCAATCGGCAAATAATCTCTCATAGCCTTCTGTTGCACCAAGTTCCATATAATCCATATGATGAGCCAGTTCTTCCATCTCGCGCTTCACCTGACCGGATAAGAGCGCCATATAAGCCCCGGTCTTGGAAGAGTTACCGACATAGACAAGTTTATCTTTCACTTCTGCCGGAAGAATTCCTGTTCCAATGAGGCTTTCTGCCGGAAGATGTGCTCCAAATTGTCCTGCGATCATAACCTTGTCAAGCTCACTCATCTCTTTTCCTGCCTTCTTAAGAAGTGCATAGAAGCCAGACAGAATGGCTCCTTTTGCAAGCTGTACCTGTCGGACATCTCCCTGAGTGATCTTAAGGTCTTCCGTCATCTTAAATTGACGTTTGATACCATCCATCTCAATCATTGGGTAACGATAATCTGTCTCTTCCAGATTCTTCAACTTGATAAATGCGCCGTCTTTTCTTACAAGTCCGGTTCTTACCAATTCTTTTACCACTGCCAGGATACCACTTCCACAGACACCGATTGGATCGGCATTGCCGATAATTTTCAGCTTCACGCCATCTTCCTTAATTTCAACATCTTCAATAGCTCCCTCTGCCGCACGCATACCTGAGCTGATGTTCATACCTTCCAGTGCCGGACCTGCGGCACAGGAACAGGAAAGTAATCTTCCATGATCTGAAAATACAATCTCTCCATTCGTTCCGATATCAATAAACAGAACATTTTCATCTGCCTTATGAAGCTCACAGACATACGCTCCTGCCACAATATCTGCTCCGATATAAGATGATACTGACGGCAGACAATAAAGTCTTGCCCCTCTGGATGCATGAATACCAATCTCCTCTGCTTCAATATCCTTTGCCTTTACAAACATTGGTGCATACGGTGATTTTCCAATGGACAGTGCATCTACACCAAGAAGCATATGCATCATCGTACAGTTCGCTCCTACAGAGACCTCGTAAATCTGTTCTTTCTTCACTCCGGTCTGTCCACAGACATCTGCGATCATCTCATTGATGGAAGCAACGATTGCTTCCTTAAGTGCCTGTACCCCCTCCTTGGGATGCTCCATCTCATAAGTAATACGAGTCAGGACATCCAGCCCAAAATGCTTCTGTGCATTGATCATAGAGGAATCTGCCAGTTCTTTTCCGGTCAGCATATCAATCAGTGCAGTAACAACGGTTGTTGTTCCGATATCTATTGCGATTCCATACATAGAATCTGTAGTATCTCCCTCTTCCAGATCCATCAGCACTTTTTTGCCATCTTTTTCACGATGGATAACTGCCGTGTAACTTCCTTCTTTGAACCAGAATCCACGCAATACAGAAAATGGAAATTCCACATCCGAAAGTTGTTCTTTAATCTGATCTTCAAATGGTGTCTGGTCTGTCAAAAGCGGCTTATGTATATTCACAATCTGTTTGACAATATCCAAGTCTTTTTCGAATTTTGGCACATATCCTTTTGATAGAACTTCATGCTTGCGCTCTTTCTGCATCAGCTCTACTTCCAGATCACACTGTGGATGAACCATACAGGAAAGACGCACACCACTTTTTACTTCTTCTGGTTTTAAGAAACGTAATTCTGTAGAGGATGCTTCCCCTACTTCTCCTGATACGATGCGTACTTTACACTTTCCGCATACTCCTTTTCCATTACACGGATTATCAATAAATATGTTCTGCGCCAGCAAGATTT
>ENA-OQKP01001253-OQKP01001253.1-human-gut-metagenome-genome-assembly--contig:-NODE-1253-length-12506-cov-24.957751_pt1 | contig 12506 bp, 12 predicted proteins | sample MGYA00242780_ERZ504802 | MGnify/ENA primary metagenome ERZ504802 (study PRJEB26092, sample SAMD00036406) | human gut metagenome | host: Homo sapiens | study: EMG produced TPA metagenomics assembly of... | reverse complement strand
GGCAACAGAAAATATCAGAAGAAAACGTCTATCAATTTCTTTTATATTTTGATAAACTATATGATAAGTTCACCGACCTGGAGAAGAAAGAATTTCTTAACAGCTTTGTGGAACAGGTGGACATTTATGAGCAGGAGCAGCCAGATGGCAGATTCCTGAAGCACATAAAGTTCCGTTTTCCGGTGTATTTTGGAGACAGGGAAACACAGGAACTTTGTTGGGACAATGAAAGTATCGTTGAGACGGTGTGTTGTCTACAGAAAAGAGAGATTATATGAGTAAAAGAAAGAAGATCAAAACGACAAAAGAACAAATTGTAGAGTACTGGGAAGCAGAAGTGGATGAGTGTGGATTTTTCAGAAGCACATGAGAGATGCTCGAGAAGTGGATGTAAGAGACATCTTTAGAGATGCCATATAGTTCCAGAATCACTTGGAGGAGAAGATATTCCATCAAATCATGTATTATTATGCAGTAGGTGTCATCTGGATAATCCAAATGTTGCTGATCCGGAGATTATGTGGGATTGGCTGAGAGCTTATAAGATAAGTTTTTATGATATGTTTTGGCAAGTCCAGGGGATGAAGGAATATGAAAAGATTTACGCGTGTTCCTTTCAATACAGCAACCTTGGTAGGCATTTTCAGAAGGGCATTGAAAGAATATGATAGAGTGCATGGAAGGGCGACAAAACGGAATGTTGTTCCTTATATTAAAGTAACTGAATATCTGTAAAGAGTGAAAGCGTATTCTGGTAAGGTGGGAGAATGAAATCTGCATTGGGAAGGTTAGAGGAAAATTATGGAATATATAGCACATATCGATGAAAAAGATAAAAAAAGGATACAGACAGTAAAAAATCATTTGGAAGGAACGGCAAAACTTTCAGGAGAATTTGCGGGAAAATTTGGGAAAGAAGACTGGGGTTACTGTAATGGGATGCTACATGATATTGGAAAGTATTCTGTGGATTTCCTGAAAAGGATCACAGGGGAAAGTAATCAGAGGGTGGATCACTCTACGGCAGGAGCGAGGGTCTGCGTGGAGAAAGGTGGAAAGTACCGTTTTTTAGAATATTGCATCGGTGGGCATCATACCGGGCTTCCGGATTATGGCAGTAATTATGACAATGCAGGTGATCCTACGCTAATGGGGAGAAGAAAGAAAAAAATCAGTGATTATCAGGTATATCAGACAGAAATTGATATTCCGGAAATCGTAACGGATCCATTTGATTTCAAGAAGACAGTGAATCTAGATTTTTCCATGAGTGTTTTTATAAGAATGTTGTATTCTTGTCTGGTCGATGCTGATTTCCTAGATACAGAGGCATTTATGAGTCGTGGGAAAAAGGTAAGAAATTCTGGGGAACCGGTGGGAGTTCTTCTTGAAAAATTGGAAAAGCATGTTTCAGAATGGCTGAAAAATCAGGACATGGATACAGTAAATGGAAGGAGAACAGAAATTTTAAAGCATTGTTTAGAAGAAGGAAGATCTGAGAGAGGACTATTTCGTCTGACAGTTCCGACTGGCGGTGGAAAGACAATAGCTTCTTTGGCGTTTGCATTACGTCATGCAGTCGAAAATCAAATGGATCGGGTAATTTATGTCATTCCATATACAAGTATTATTGAACAGAATGCGAAGGTGTTCAGAGAGATTTTAGGAGACGAAAATGTGCTGGAAAATCATTGTAATATTGCTTATGAAGTGGATTCTCAAAGAGCGGAAGAACTTCAGCCAATGCAGCTTGCAGCTGAGAACTGGGATAAACCGGTTGTTGTTACAACAAACGTACAGTTTTTTGAATCCTTATTTGCAAATAAGCCTTCCAAATGCAGAAAATTACATAATATTGCAAATAGTGTGATTATTTTTGATGAAGCGCAGATGTTGCCAAACGATTATCTGAAACCGTGCATTGCAATGATAGAAGAACTTCTCAATAATTATAAGACGAGTGTTGTTTTGTGTACAGCAACTCAGCCGGCTTTAAAATCATTTTTCCAGAGTGAAGTCTTAGCAACAGAGCTGTGTCCTAGAATGGATGAACAATTTCATTTTTTTAAGAGAACATTGTTTGAAAATATCGGAACAGTGACGGAAGATTGTCTGATGAACAAGCTAACGGAGGAATATCAGGCACTTTGTATTGTCAACACGAAAAAGAGAGCACAAAATATTTACAAAGAGTTAAAAGAAGACGGTGTATACCATTTATCCACAAGTATGTATCCGAAGCATAGAAAACGGGTTTTAAATGAGATAAGAGAAAGGCTCGGGGAAAATAAAAAATGTATTCTCATTTCCACCAGCCTTGTAGAGGCAGGCGTAGATCTTGATTTTCAGTCAGTTTACCGAGAACTGGCAGGAGTGGATTCCATGATACAAGCGGCAGGACGATGCAACAGAGAAGGGCAGCGTAAGGTGGAAGAGAGTAAAGTGTTGATTTTTAGATTTGAAGAAAAAGAGAACATTTTAGGACAGCGTCAGCAGATCGATGTAACAAAAAGTCTGATAGCAGATGGAAGGAATCTCTCAGATAGAGAGACTATTACAAGATATTTTGAAATGCTGTATCATATCAAGGGAGAAAGTCTGGATAAGAAAAAAATCATGGACGAGTTTACAAATAAGAAAATAAAATATCGGTTTGCGCAAGTAGGAAAAGACTTCCGATTGATTGAACAAAATACAAAAACAGTTTTTATAAATTGTGAAGAGGAAGCAGATAAGATTCTCCGAGAATTAAAAGTGAAAGGATTTACCAGATCTGGGATGCGAAATGCAACTCAATATTGCGTTACAGTGTATGATCAGACATTTGACAAGATGTATGGCGCCGGCATGCTGAAACCAATAGCGGAAAATATGGAAGATTTTTATGAATTGACAGATGAGAGCAGATATACAGAAGAGATGGGGCTGGAATTAGAAATTGATAATGGGATGGTATTGTTTTTTTAAAGAATTATGAAATAGAATGGATAGGAAATGAAAGAAGCAGTGAATATGCAGAACTTTGAGGAGTTCTATCATAAACACTGCTTCTTTTGCAGTAGTTAAAGCTACTACTAATATTTCAATCCACAGAAAAATCCGACAAGGTAAGTATAGCATACAGCTTTTTAAGGCTCAAGGAGTACAATAGAAAAATGTAGTATATTAAAAATTCATTAGAAGTATTTTAACAAAATGGTATTTGGGTTGATTAGTGAGGAAAAGTATGATATATTGACAATATAAGAGAATAGATAAAATAATGAGAATAATAAGGTGAAATAGATAAAGGAGTATGTGGATGATTTTATATCATGGAAGTAATGCGATAGTGGAATATCCTGAGATTAGAAAAGCGAAATATAACAAAGATTTTTATTTTGGATTTTATTGCACACGATATCAGGAACAAGCAGAACGATGGGCTACGAGATATGGAAAAAAGGGATATGTTAATCAATACGAATATGAGCCAAATGAAAAATTGAATTACCTTTTATTTGAAGAAATGACAGAAGAATGGTTGGATTTTATTGTGGCGTGTCGTCAGGGGAAATCACACAAATATGATATTGTGGAAGGACCAATGGCAGATGATACGATTTATAATTATATACAGAATTTTATTGATGGGAAAATATCAAGGGCTGCATTTTGGGAGTTGGTAAAATTCAAGTATCCTACTCATCAGATTAGCTTTCATACGATTTCTGCTTTGGATACACTGAAATTTGTAGGATGTGAGGTGTCATATGGCAAGAAAAAATAACAATCACCTATTTTTTACATGTAGTTTGATTGAATATATTGGAAGAAAAGTGAAAAGAACGAGAAAACAGGTAGTAGATTTTCTTGGAGAAGAACGGATTGAGAGAATTTATGAGTATGCAGATGTGTTCCACTGCGAGCCAATTGAGAAGGTGGCGGATGAATTTATAGAGGAAAGTAAGATAACATTGGGAAATTTTGATAATGAGAAGGAGTGTAAGTATTTAGTCCCTGATTACTGGAATATAGGAGAAGTATATGAGCGTTTGATAGAAGACTCCTATGGCGATGAGGAAGTTATAAAGGGAATTTGGGAGGTATATCATTCATGGATTGATGAGCATATTTCAGATTATAATACAGATTTTTATTATCAGCCACGAGATTATATTGCAGCGTGTTACGAGGAAGGAGTGATCTTATAATGAGAATGAAAAAAGAGGTGAGAATATGGGAATGGGAGTAAAGGTAAAAGTCTGGGGAGATTATGCATTATTTTCACGTCCTGAGTTAAAAGTAGAACGATACTCTTATGACGTAATGACACCTTCGGCGGCGAGAGGAATTTTGGAAGCTATTTACTGGCATCCGGGGATGCGGTGGATCATTGATAAGATATATGTAAAAAATCCGATTCATTTTACAAGTGTACGAAGAAATGAAGTGAAGAGTAAGGTTTTAGCCAGTAATGTACTGTCAGCGTATAATGGGGGCAAGAAACCTCTTTATATAAGCAGTAAAGAAGAAATCGTTCAGAGAGCTTCTATGATTTTGACGAATGTGGAGTATGTAATCGAAGCACACTTTGAGATGACAGAGAAGGCAAATGAAACAGATAATCCAGGGAAATTTAAGGATATTATGATGAGACGTCTGAGAAGAGGAGAGTGTTATCATATGCCATATTTTGGATGCAGAGAGTTTCCGGCAAACTTTGCATTATGTGAGGAAGAGGAAATTAAGACCGCTTTTGACGATGTGCCTGAAAAAGATTTCGGATTGATGTTGTTTGATATGGATTATAGCGATAAAGAAAATATCAGTCCAATGTTTTTTAGGGCGGTTATGAAGCGTGGAGTCATAGATTTGCAGAATTGCGAGGTGATACGATGATTTTGCAGGCGCTTGCGAAATATTATGAAAACCTGGCAGAGGAGGGAAAGGTACCTAAGCCTGGATGGTGCAGTGCAAAAGTATCTTATCAAATCAATCTGTCTGAAGAGGGAGATGTAAAGGGAATCAGCTGTTTGAAGACAGAGGAAGAGCGGGGAAAGAAAACGGTTCAGGTTCCTCAAGTGTTTTTAGTACCTGAGATGGTTACAAGATCTTCGGGTGTATCTGCTAATTTTTTGTGTGACAATGCGAAATATTTACTTGGGATCAGCCAGGAAACAGATGAAAAAAGCAAAAAGAGAGCAAAAGAGTGCTTTGATGCTGCAAGGGAAAGACATCTATCTATATTGGCTCCGGGAAAAAGTACGATGGCCAAGGCAGTATACTTATTTTTTGAAAAGTGGAATCCTGAAGAAGCAATGGAACATCCGGAAATCAGAGATAATTGGGAAGAAATTACAGATGGAAGCAATTTGATTTTTGGAATGGACATGGATTACGCTCAGGATGATACAGAGGTCAAGGTGGCTTGGGACAGTCATAATTCCGGGGAGAGTAAAGATGTCCAGGGAATTTGTCTTGTGACGGGAGAAAGAGCAGAAATAGCAAGAATCCACAGAGGAATCAAAGGTGTTCCGGGTGCGCAGTCAAGTGGAGCGGCACTGGTTTCCTTTAATGCACCTGCGTTTGAGTCATATGGAAAGGAGCAAAGCTATAATGCTCCGGTAGGAACCTATGGAGAGTTTGCTTATACAACGGCACTGAATTATTTGTTATCGAACAGAACATATTCACTACAGATCGGGGATACGATGGTTGTTTTCTGGGCAGAAAGTGCAGAGACAGATTACCAGGCTGTATTTATGGGATGTATGGATTCACCTACAGATAATCAGGAGGAATTAAAGAGCCTTTTTGAACGGATACGGTTAGGACAGCCTGTAATATATCAGGGAAATGAATTGGATCCAGAACAAAGGTTTTATGTTCTTGGATTAGCGCCGAATGCGGCAAGATTATCCGTGCGGTTTTTCTATGAAAATTCATTTGGAAACATTTTGAAAAATATTTTTGCCCATTATAAGAGGATGGAGTTAATCAGACCCAAATGGGAACAGAAAGAGTATCTGAGCGTGAGGGAAATGCTGTTTGAAACGGTTAATAAAAAATCAACGGATAAAAAGCCAGTATCAAACATGGCTGCCATGACTTTTCGGGCAATTTTATCAGGCAGCAGATATCCGGAACGCTTGTATTCAGATACCTTGATTCGCATCCGTGCAGAGCAAGATGAAGGAAAACTTAATTGGAGAAGGATCGCCATTATAAAGGCATATTTAATGAGAAATCGTAACTGGGAGAAAGGAGAGGATTATATGGGATTGAATGAAGAAAGCAATGATATTGCGTATGTACTTGGAAGGCTGTTTTTTGTTTTGGAAGCGATACAGATAGAAGCGAATCCAGATATCCAGGCGACAATTCGAGACCGGTATTACAATTCAGCATGCGGAACACCTGCATCTGTATTTCCTATTTTGATCAAGCTCAAAAATAGTCATTTAAAAAAAATAGGAAGAGAGAAGGACGGAGCAAAAAAATATTATGAAAAACTTTTAGCTGAACTTATGTGGAAGATAGATTGTCAGAAAGGTTTTCCAAAACGATTGTCGTTGGAAGAGCAGGGAATGTTTGCAATCGGTTATTATCATCAGAAACAGAAAAAATATGAAAAAAGGGAGGAAAAATAAATGAGTGAAGTGATTAAAAACAGGTATGAATTTGTAGTTTTATTTGATGTGGAAAATGGAAATCCGAACGGGGATCCGGACGCGGGGAATATGCCGAGGATTGATCCGGAAAGTGGACTTGGGTTAGTCACAGATGTCTGTTTGAAAAGAAAAATCCGGAATTATATTGAGACGGTCAAAGAAGATGCAGAAGGCTATAAGATTTATATAAAAGATGATGTTCCTCTAAATAGAAGTGACCGTGAGGCATGTGCAAGTGTTGGAGTGGAGGAAACAGACGAGAAAAAGGTAACAGAATCTTTGAAAAAATTAAAGAAAAATGATGAGAATGTCGATGTCAAAATCCGGGATTATATGTGCCAGAACTTTTTTGATATTCGAACATTTGGTGCTGTGATGACAACGTTTGTAAAAGCTGCTTTAAATTGTGGACAGGTAAGAGGACCGGTACAGCTTGGATTTGCAAGAAGCATTGATCCAATTGTTTCGCAGGAAGTTACAATCACGAGGGTGGCGATTACTACAGAAAAAGATGCTGCGAACAAAAGTACGGAAATGGGAAGAAAGAGTGTAGTACCTTATGGACTGTATCGTGTAGAAGGGTATGTATCTGCGAACCTGGCTCGGAAAGTGACAGGATTTTCAGAGGAAGATCTTGAATTGTTGTGGGAAGCAATTATCAATATGTTTGAACATGATCATTCTGCCGCAAGAGGAAATATGGCAGTCCGGGAACTGATCGTATTTAAACACAGCAAAGAATTAGGAGATTGTCCGGCTTATAAATTATTTGATTCTGTGGAGGTGCGAAAAAAAGAGGAAGTAGAATATCCTAGAAGTTATAGAGATTATATTGTTGAGGTTCATGAGGAAAATATACCGGATTCAGTAGAAATGAAAAGGATGATTTGATGGAATATGCAGAAGATGATTATTTGATGTTATCAGGTATTCAACATTTTAAATTTTGCAGAAGACAATGGGCGTTGATTCATATTGAACAGCAATGGGCAGAAAATGTGCATACAGTTGTCGGGGAATTGATGCATAAAAGAGCACATGATCCGTATCTCGTGGAAAAGAGAAAAGATCTGCTTGTGGCAAGATCGCTTCCGATTGCTTCAAGATTGCTGGGAGTCAGTGGGGAATGTGATGTTGTTGAGTTTCACAGATGTGAAGATGGAGTAAAATTACACGGTCACAGAGGATTGTTTTCTGTTTATCCGATTGAGTATAAAAAGGGAAAGCCAAAAGTTACTGAGGAAGACAGACTTCAGCTTGCAGCGCAAGTATTGTGCTTGGAGGAAATGTTTTCTACAGAAATTCCAGAGGGAGCATTGTTTTATGGGGAAACAAGGAGGCGCGAGGTAATAACGATTACAGAGGAGTTGCGACAAGAAGTCATCGATATGTTTCAAGAAATGCATCAATATTTTGATAGGAAATATACACCGAAGATGAAATATAGTAAATCGTGTAATGCATGTTCTCTCAGAGATATTTGTTTACCTAGACTTGGAAAGTCGGGGTCTGTGAGGGCATATATTACTCAGATGCTGAAGGAGGAAGAGTAATGAGAAAGTTATTGAATACATTATATGTGACCTCTGAGAACAGTTATTTGGCATTAGATGGAGAAAATATTGTAATTCTTGAAGATTCGACTGAAATAGGACGCTTGCCTTTGCATAATTTAGAAGGAATAGTTTCTTTTGGATATAAAGGAACAAGTCCTGCACTTATGGGAGCATGTGCGGATCGGAATATTTCTTTGTGTTATATGACACCTCAGGGGAAATTTTTGGCCAGAGTAACGGGAAAGGTAAAAGGAAATGTTATATTGAGAGAACAGCAGTATGCCAGTACAAAAAGTGAAGAACAAAGTCTTGAGATAGCAAAGAATTGCATTTTAGGGAAGGTGCATAATGCAAGATGGGTGTTGGAACGTGCTGTTCGGGATCATAGTTTTCAAATAGATGTAGAACGAGTAAAGGCGGCATCTGAGTATTTGAAAAATTCTTTGGGATATATTCAAAATAGCCAATCAAAAGATCAGTTAAGAGGATATGAAGGCGAAGCAGCGAGTATTTATTTTGGAGTGTTTGAACAATTGATATTACAGCAGAAAAAGGATTTTAAATTTCAAGGTAGAAATAAAAGACCTCCAAAGGACAATGTAAATGCGTTACTGTCTTTTGTGTATACGTTGCTTACAAATCAGATTATATCGGCGCTGGAAAGCGTTGGTTTGGATCCGTATGTTGGATATCTTCATACAGAGCGTCCAGGTAGAGCATCATTGGCATTAGATTTAATCGAAGAATTAAGAGCAGTGCTGGCAGATAGATTTGTTCTATCACTGATTAATAAGAGGATAATTTCAGGTAAAAATTTTGTGACAAAAGAAAATGGAGCTGTATTGATGGATGATGATCTAAGAAAAAAATTGTTGACAGAATGGCAGAATAAAAAGAAAGAAACACTGACCCATCCGTATCTTAAAGAAAAGATAGAATGGGGAATGGTTCCTTATGTACAGGCCATGCTCTTGGCAAGATATTTGAGAGGGGATTTAGATGGTTATCCGGTATTTCTCTGGAAATGAGGCGAAAATGGGATGTTAGTGTTGATTACATATGATGTGAACACAGAAACAGCGGCTGGAAAGAGGAGATTGCGCCAAGTGGCAAAACAGTGTGTAAATTATGGGAGAAGAGTGCAAAATTCTGTATTCGAATGTATCTTAGATAATGCACAGTGTGTTATGCTTAAGGCAAAACTGACAGATATCATCGATGAAGAAGTTGATAGTTTGAGATTTTATTACTTGGGAAATCAATATAAAACAAAAGTCGAACATGTTGGTGTAGACAGAGGAATTTCGGCGGATGGAATTCTTATTATGTAACTGGGGTGCGGATGATAAGCAAACATAAAAATGCTGGGAGATTCGCACCAAAAAAATGCACAAAAATTAGTTGAAGAGGTGAAAGTTAGAGAAATATGATGAGGAAAAGAGAATGATATTGGTAGAATTGAGTAATATTAAAGAATATAAAGCCTAAAATTAGGCAAAATTGCTGTCACTCCCTTCGCGGGAGTGTGGATTGAAATATTGTCATACTCATTTGCAGGATCGTAGGTTTTGTCACTCCCTTCGCGGGAGTGTGGATTGAAATGCTATTGTAGTACCGATATGATGAGTACATTCCGAGTCACTCCCTTCGCGGGAGTGTGGATTGAAATCGTAGAAGAATTGAATGCATGTGCAAAAGGACTTTGTCACTCCCTTCGCGGGAGTGTGGATTGAAATTGAGTGATGGACGAGTGAACGTGGACTACATTGGGTCACTCCCTTCGCGGGAGTGTGGATTGAAATCGCAGGGTAAAGAACTTCTTGCACTGGCAGTTCTGGGTCACTCCCTTCGCGGGAGTGTGGATTGAAATTCTTATGGGGGTTTATGTCGAGGGTGAAGCAGAGGTCACTCCCTTCGCGGGAGTGTGGATTGAAATTAATATGGTATTTGGCTTGATCGAAGTCAAAAAAGTCACTCCCTTCGCGGGAGTGTGGATTGAAATATTGAGCAGAGGGACAACAAAGTCCGATCATTTGGTCACTCCCTTCGCGGGAGTGTGGATTGAAATAAGACAAAAATGGGATTGCTTGTTGTATCGCATCGTCACTCCCTTCGCGGGAGTGTGGATTGAAATCGCCTGCGGAGTGTCGGTGTACGAGTCGGCAGTTGTCACTCCCTTCGCGGGAGTGTGGATTGAAATTTATGGTGGTGGAAAGAGCAACATCGTCCAGATCAGTCACTCCCTTCGCGGGAGTGTGGATTGAAATTCCGGTGTGATCTTGCGTATACTGATTTCTGCAAGTCACTCCCTTCGCGGGAGTGTGGATTGAAATGAATTAAGGAGGAGCAAAATGAAAGAAGAATTATGTCACTCCCTTCGCGGGAGTGTGGATTGAAATGAATTAAGGAGGAGCAAAATGAAAGAAGAATTATTGTCACTCCCTTCGCGGGAGTGTGGATTGAAATATCCAGCTTCTCAATTGCTGTTCTGTCCTCGTATTGTCACTCCCTTCGCGGGAGTGTGGATTGAAATGGTACGCACTTACAAATAAGTCAAATCGCAAGTGTCACTCCCTTCGCGGGAGTGTGGATTGAAATATGATGGAGAGAAAGTAGCGGATGACGCGCACGTGGTCACTCCCTTCGCGGGAGTGTGGATTGAAATCGTAAAGGCAATATTATCTGCGCAGGATAGAGGAGTCACTCCCTTCGCGGGAGTGTGGATTGAAATAAAGTAAAAGAGAAGTATTACGATGATCATGGGAGTCACTCCCTTCGCGGGAGTGTGGATTGAAATTGGCTTAAGAATCGGAAACCGGACAAATGGAGAGAGTCACTCCCTTCGCGGGAGTGTGGATTGAAATTACTATGCTTGATGAGGTTTATAAACTGGCATCGTCACTCCCTTCGCGGGAGTGTGGATTGAAATTTCAAGAAAAGTGACAAAGGGGATAAATGCTACGGTCACTCCCTTCGCGGGAGTGTGGATTGAAATTCCCTAGAAATGGGGAGAAGCGAAAGTTTTGTGGTCACTCCCTTCGCGGGAGTGTGGATTGAAATTTACAAGGAAAAATGAAGTGATCTGCTCCATGTGTCACTCCCTTCGCGGGAGTGTGGATTGAAATTCACAGGAATCAGAGCATAAGCAATTCCGAAAAGGTCACTCCCTTCGCGGGAGTGTGGATTGAAATTGTATATAATTGGTGTAATGGCATAAAAACCCCCGTCACTCCCTTCGCGGGAGTGTGGATTGAAATTTTAGCAAATGGTAGTCAGAACAAAGAAAAAGGGGTCACTCCCTTCGCGGGAGTGTGGATTGAAATATTGCCGTCAGGATACACAACACTGGCGCAGAACGTCACTCCCTTCGCGGGAGTGTGGATTGAAATAATGCTCTTACCTGGTGACGGGAACGCAGTTGTGTCACTCCCTTCGCGGGAGTGTGGATTGAAATTGGACGATGATATGATCGCAGGAACTGGAGAACTGTCACTCCCTTCGCGGGAGTGTGGATTGAAATATGGTTGTGAGTGATATCGTAGCTTACCGGAACGTCACTCCCTTCGCGGGAGTGTGGATTGAAATTGCATAATGATAGAAAGCATATGCATACCCATATGTCACTCCCTTCGCGGGAGTGTGGATTGAAATAAGTTCCGGTTGCCAGAAGGGATGATCCTGACAGTCACTCCCTTCGCGGGAGTGTGGATTGAAATACTGATGAGACAGATACTATTATCACCGGAGTGTGTCACTCCCTTCGCGGGAGTGTGGATTGAAATACCGTCCAGAGTTATGCGAGACCAAGTCGGAAAATGTCACTCCCTTCGCGGGAGTGTGGATTGAAATAACGTAAAATACAAACTAATCAAAAAGGAGAATAGTCACTCCCTTCGCGGGAGTGTGGATTGAAATCCTTTCCATCGGATTGCATACATCTTGATTTCTTCGTCACTCCCTTCGCGGGAGTGTGGATTGAAATCAGTCCATAAGCGCAAGCTCCGGATACTCTTCCAGTCACTCCCTTCGCGGGAGTGTGGATTGAAATTATGCTCATTTGCCATGGTATGTTTTTGTCTTCGTCACTCCCTTCGCGGGAGTGTGGATTGAAATCAGGCGGGACTTTCGGATAATTGGATCCATTAAGTCACTCCCTTCGCGGGAGTGTGGTGGTATATGTGGTGGACGGGCTGCCGGAAGATGCCGATGATTTCCGGTATCCGGGAGATGCGATCGAACCGGAAATACAATCGGAGTTGGAACGTGCATTAAGCGGGGAAACGGTATTGCCGGAGAA
>ENA-OQKP01001252-OQKP01001252.1-human-gut-metagenome-genome-assembly--contig:-NODE-1252-length-12533-cov-7.719571_pt1 | contig 12533 bp, 6 predicted proteins | sample MGYA00242780_ERZ504802 | MGnify/ENA primary metagenome ERZ504802 (study PRJEB26092, sample SAMD00036406) | human gut metagenome | host: Homo sapiens | study: EMG produced TPA metagenomics assembly of... | reverse complement strand
TACCTATATCGATAGATTTTGAAAAAGCACCCTAAGGGAGCTCTATTAAAGTTACCCTTTTTTACCACCGATATGAAAAAGAAATTTTTTGCTAATTTATGGTTGACTTTTCATAGCTGGTCTCCTGTAAAAGTTCCTGTTTTATTCGTATGATGCCGTGACAGTAAAAGACGGTCACATGCCGATAGTTATCGTAGCATTTGAAAAAAACACATACAATAGACCTTACAGTCATTTAAAATAAATGACAAAGATTTAAAATAGAGAGAAAAACTTAACAAAAATAAAAACCAGAATTTAACGTAAAACTAACAAAAATAAAAATCATGGAAAAAATAGTGGAAGCAAAATGATTTCAGAAAAATACGAAAAACGGTTGTAGCAGACAGATGAAACTGTTATAATAGATGAGGTATTTACAAATATTAAAAAAGTAAAATAATTGTAATTAACAGCTTCAAAAGAGCTGATAATTAAAATAAAGGTTGCCATAACAAAAATCCTGAAAACAGAATGTTTTCAAGGAAAAGCGGCATTTGTCTCGTTAGTTAAATGGATATAACAGGGTCCTCCTAAGCGGTAGATGGTTCGAGTCTAAATTTTGCATACAACTTAATATTTTTGATAGATGTCTCAGTAGCTCAGTTGGATAGAGCACACGCCTCCTAAGCGTGGGGTCGGAGGTTCAAATCCTCTCTGGGACGCTGGAAACAACGCTGTAAGCCTTTGTTTTCAAGGGTTTACAGCTTTTTTTGTTTAGCTGTACTCTTTAGACAAAACCATTTTTCTTTTATTGGAGGTTAATGTATGTTTATGAGTTGGAACTTATATTTTGCTAATTGGAAACGAACAGAAACGATGTCCTTGCTAATTTGAGATTTCAGACCGCTTTTTGGCCTGCAATCAGTGCTGCCAGTGTATTTGCAAGTTCCGGTGATTTTTGAAGCTGTTCGATCAATGCTGCAAGGTCTATGGTCTGTGCCTGAGGCTGTTCTTGCGGAGGTGTTACTTTTCTCAAATCAGGATTTGCATAGAAAGCGCTCTCGAATTTCTGTGCGTTGATCTTGCGATCCTCGTCGAGAATGTGAGCATAGACTTTCGTAATCATATCTATTTCTGCATGTCCTGTATCGCCCTGGGTGACCTTCAAATCGCCGTGGTTGAGTTTCAGCTTGTAAGTCGTACTGGAATGCCTCAAAGAGTGAAATACAACGTTTGGGAGCCCTGCTTTCTGTTTCAACAGTGAAAACTCTTTCTCAATAATCCGATTCTCACAAGGTCTGCCATTTGGCAGTGCTACCACTAAATCGAAGTCCTGATATTCATCACCAAGAAAACTTTTTAATTCTTCCTGTGATGTTTTCCATTCCCGAAGAATATAGGCAACTGTCTTAGGCAGCCAGACCTTACGGATGCTGGAATCTGTCTTTGGTTTTTTCAGGATTATCCGGGTGCTGGTATTCGGCATTAACGGAGTAAAGATATGGTAAATGTCTTTTTCTCCTAACGTCTCAATCGCCTGTTTGGACGCTCGTGCCAGTTCTGCTTCTATGTAGATATAAGCATTATCAGTTGCTATGTTTTCATCCTCAATATGAACATTTTTCCAGGTTAGTCCAAGAATCTCCCCCATACGCAAAGAACACGCAAAAGCAAGGTTCATGGCAATATACAGTTTACTGTCGGTACACTGATCCAAAGCAAGACGAATCGTTTCAGCATCCCAAATATCGCGCTTTTTATATTCAGTCTTGGGAAGGACTACATTGTCAAAAGGATTTTTTTCAATCAATTCCCAACGAACAGCTTGCTTAAAAGCACACCGTAGAAGTTTGATGATTTTCTCAATCGTTGAGTTCGTGACAAATTCTGTCCGTGCTTTCCTATTCTTCCGAGAAACAGAAGGCGTCTTTTGAAGTGTTTGAATATACTTATCCACCACGCGGGTAGTAATGTCTTGCACTTCCATATCTCCGATAATCGGATTGATATAGTTGGCAATCAGGGCTGTTTGACTGTCATACATAGACACGCCCCATTTTTTCTCCCCATACGTGGAAACAAAATCATACAGAAAATCTGAAACTTTCTGATTATTCGGAGGAAGGAATGTACCATTGTTCTGTTGGTTTTCAACCTCCGCTTTCCGTTTCAGCGCTTCTTTATGGGTATGCCAGGTTTCCCATTTCTGTTTTGTTTGAAGAAAACATCTTTTGATGATAATGAAAGATATGTAACGCTATCTACTTGTACTTCAGAGAGTACAAACGGCAGACATCTTCTAATTGGAAGAATTTTAGAAAATAATGCTGATGAAAAAGGAGAACCGCAATATGAAGAAAAATAGACAGATACTTGTGTTAGCAGCTCTATTGTTTAGCTTCTTGTGTTTTCCTGCTGATAAAGTTTTAGCTGCATCAAATGTAGTAGAGGTTCCGTTAACAGTTAAGCAAAATTTAGAGAAAAATAATCTGAAGGGTTATATCGATGTGGAGGGTTATAATGAGGGAATATAGAAACCGTATATGTTCGGCAGTGCTGGCAGCAGTCTGTGTGATCGGCACAGCATTGATTCCGTCAAGAGCCGTACACGCAGAAGATGTAGTTGACCCGATCGCGGTGCAGAAACAGGCGGCATATGATGCCGTTCCTGAGACAAACGGTTTGGAAAACTGGCCGCAGGGACCGCATGTATATGCAAATTCGGCGATTGTTATGGAGATGAACAGCGGGGCGATTTTATACGGGAAAAAAATAAACGATAAGCATTATCCGGCAAGCATTACAAAACTGTTGACAGCGCTTGTGGCGTTGGAAAATGCGGATCCGGATGACGAAGTTTATTTTTCCGAAGACAGCGTTTCGTTTCTGGAATACGGAGATGCGAGTATCGGGATGAGACCGGGAGAAATACTCAGTATGAACGATGCGCTGTACGGTATGCTGCTTGCATCTGCCAATGAGGTGTCTTATGCAATCGCAGAAAGTGTCGGCAAAAAGATGGGCGGAGGTTTTGAGACGTTTATCCAGAAAATGAATGAACGTTGCGAGGAACTTGGATGTACGGGATCTCATTGGACGAATGCAAATGGTCTGCATGATGAAAACCATTATACGACGGCGCATGACATGGCGTTGATCGGATCGGCAGTCTATCAGTTTGACAAGTTTCGGGAAGTAACTCAGACTTTAAATTATACGATTCCGCCTACAAACCTTGTGAATGAATCCAGAACGTTCCAACAGAATCACAAGATGCTTTGGGTAGGGGCACATTATTCTTATGATTATTGTACGGGCGGCAAGACCGGATATACGGATCAGGCAAAAACGACTCTTGTGACTATGGCAGATAATGCAGATATGCAGCTTGTTGCGGTTGTCTTGGAAGATCAGGGAGATGTGTATGTAGATACAAGGGCGATGTTTGATTATGTATATGCGAATTTTTCCAAAGTGTTTTTGAATGAACACGACAAGCCCGATGGCGTCAGGAAGTTTAAAACGGAAGATGCATATGTTGTTCTGCCGAAAGGAATTGACGTTTCATCTCTGGAGCATGAGATTACGATTACTGACAGGCAAAATGCCGCCGGAAAGCTGACCTATTTATACAAAGGTCAAAATGTCGGAACTGTAGAAGTGAAACTGACGGCGGATTATATTAAGGAAGAAACAGGGTATAATATTGAGCCGGAAATGAAATCCGTCGGGAAGAAAAGTACGGATAAAGAAGAAAAAACAGAGATGCCTATATATGTAAAGCTGTTAATAGCGGTAGTTCTTTTGGTAATCATTTTGTTGGCAGTTCTTTTCAGTCTGCTGAAATATCGGCAAGTGAAACGAAGGAGAGCAAGACAGCTTGCAAGAAAACGCAAAAAGGCATTAGAGCGCCGGCGGTCAAATACAGAGCAGACGGGAGAAAATGCTTTCCGACGACAGAGCAGTGCCGGCAGGAGAAAAAATACCCAAATAAGAAACCGTCAGGTAGACGACAGAAGAAGCGGAAGTTATCGCAGGCGAGACAGAGAAGGGCGGTACAGATAAATAAATTTACAGTATTCGCTATGTCACGGCGGAATCATTACGCTTATGAAAAAGGTTATATTATAAAGAAAGAGGATGAATAAAATGAAAGTAGCAGTAACTTATGAAAACGGAGAGGTTTTTCAGCATTTCGGACATTCGGAAGCTTTTAAGCTTTATGAAGTTGAAGGCGGCGAAGTGAAATCATCGGAAGTTGTTCCCACGAACGGAAGCGGTCATGGAGCTTTGGCAGGATTTTTACGGGAAAGAGGCGTAGAGGTTCTTATCTGCGGAGGAATCGGCGCAGGAGCGCAGAACGCACTTGCAGAGGCTGGTATCAAACTGTATGGAGGAGTTTCAGGTTCTGCGGATAGTGCGGTTCAGGCGCTGATTGAAGGAAACCTTTCATATAATCCTGACGTAATGTGCGACCATCACGGAGAAGATCATCATGGCGATCATGAAAACTGTGGAGGACACGGAGAAGGTCACGATTCCTGCGGCGGACATTGCGGACATTAGATACATTAAGATCAATAAGGACATTACAAGAGGGAGTTTTTCACTGAGATATTAGAGGGAAGCTCCCTCTTGTTGTATAAAGAACAGAAGAAATATGTGATATAGTTACAAATTGAGAGGTAATATATTGTGCAATACATACAAAAATCGAGGTGAAAAATGAGTACAAATAAATAAAACAAACAAAAGATCAACATTAAAGATAAAAAGTGTAAATACTGAAAAAAGTGAAAGAGTTATGATATATAAGATAGGATGCTCTTTCTATGTCCTGAAGGAGCTAATATTAAAATTTAAAGAAAGGAAAAGAGGATAATGAAAAAGAAGTGGAACAAAGTAACTGCAGCTTTACTTATGCTCGTGATGGTAGTGACGACAGTGCTCGGCGCTGCTCCGGCATTATCTGTCAAGGCAGAGCCGGTCACGATGGGACATCTGAAATCCGGAAGCGGTAATGCAAACGGACATTTCGGAAGCGCTACACCTGAAGCATTTGTTTTGTCAGAAAAAGCTGATTATACAAATCAGGCATATAGTTTGAAACTTCGCATTAACAGCGACGTAGACAAAACAAGGCTTCGTATTGTCACAAAATATAAAGATGACAATAACTGGGCTTTTCTGATGTATGATGTCGGAAGCTGGAAGTGGCAGTACAAAAAGGACGGAAACGAGGCTTGGCAGAATGATACGCTTGCTCTTCCGAGACTTGAAAAAGGTCAGTTGGCAGAAATTAAGTTAAGCTATAAAGATAATGGCCTTGAAATTGACGTCAATGGAACAAAGGCAACTGTAACGGAGGCGAACTTTGTCGCTCTTAAAGACGTTCAGGGTAAAGTCGGAGTCGGAGGCGCGACATTCGGAGATGCATACACAGACGTTTATTTTAATGATGTTGTTGTAGGAGAGACAAAAGAGGATCTCAATACATGGAAATTGTATAAAGATAATCTTGCAGGTCAGGAATGGGATCCGGCGGCACAGTACGAAGAAACAGTTCCGGCAGGACGTAAATGGATCACGATCCGGACAGGCTCTCAGAACGGCGGAGGACATAGCTATGCGGGAGCAACAGGACCGGCGCTTCTGCTTGACAAAGATCGCACGATCAAGCCGGCAGACGTATTTAGTCTGTCATTTACACCGATCAACAGCGGAAACTTCGGTTTCTTCTATTCATATGTAAATGATAATGATTTCCTGTATATCGGATATGATTCATCTTCCAAGTGGTACTGGCAGAACGGCTCAGGCTCATACGGAAGTTTGAACGGAGATTTCGAGACTCCGGAAAACGGAAAAGAGATGACGTTCTCTGTTACGATGAGCAGGGAAGCTCTGACAGTTACAGTCAACGGAATCAGCGGAACAACGAACAATCAGAACGCAGGAAACTGGCTGGAAACAAACGCAGGAAAAGGTCATCCGGGCGTGATGGTGAAAACGGCAAACCAGTCTTTGAAATTTGCAGATGCGAAAGTAAATGAGACTGCATGTATGGAAGATACATGGGAATTTGCAAAAGACAGAGACGGACAGTCACAGTCTTCAGAATATATCAATCTCGCAACTGTTTCCGGAACTGTAACGGCAAAAGACGGAGGAGCGGCATTAAAAGGCGCAACGGTTCGTTTTGGTTCAAAATCAGCAAAAACAGATGATAACGGAGCTTATCAGATCGAAGATGTTGAAGTGGGAACTTATACAGCTGCGGCAAGTTGTCCGGGATACGAAGCAATAACACAAGAGGTTGAAGTTCAGGATGCGGCGGAAGGAGAAAATGTATTTAACTTTACACTTTCCGAGAAAACGCCGATCGACCTTAAGAATTATAAATCCATCGAGTCTGATTACATGAAAGTGTATGTAGGACCGAACTTCCCGGTTGTTGCAAGATATGAAGTAAAAGGAAAAGATGACGTTTACTTCCGTGGAAACGAATCAGATCTTGCAAAGGTGAATACAGTTGTGATCAACGGCAAGGAGATCACTCCTGAAGTGAAGGCTAAGATTGAAGGGGCGAAAGCTTCTTATGAAATGACCCTCAAATATGAAGGTGAAGATGAAGAAACAAAAATTAATATCAATATGAACATGACGGTCGAGATCAGTGTAAAAGACAATGATCTTACATGGGAGATCACAAAGATCGACCGCAAAGAAGGAACGGATAAGATTGCTTCTATCGACATTCCGCAGTTGAATCTTCTGTCTGTAGATCAGGTAGAAGAAAACGCTTCATTTGCAGGCGCTGTTAAGAGCACGGATACAAAGAAGAGCGGAGATAAGTTTATTACATTTGACGATGGATTCGTAGCGCAGAAATCTGTAGGATATGTATACGGATTCCTGACAAACAAGAATTTAAGCGCAGGTCTGTTCAGCAACTCAGAGGCAGAAGACGATCTGAGAGTCATCATGAACAGCGGAGCTGACACAATGAGCCTTACAAGCGCTCAGTGGTATTACGAGGCGGGAGATAAAGGCGGACAGGCACAGGCAGCTACATATGACTACCCGCTTAGTGAACTTCCATATGCAAAAGTTTGTATCGCAGAGGATATGAACGAAGACAAGACGATCGACTGGCAGGATGCCGCAGTTGCTTATCGTGACATCATCAATGTTCCGTATGGATCAGAGGATGTGAAAGACCTTGTAAACTACAGAATCGTTATGAACTTCGGAAGCGCTGTAACAAACCCGTATTCGGTGACAGCGGACAATATCAAGAAAGTTGCTTTGGCAACAGACGGACTTCCGCAGGCTGTTATGCTGAAAGGTTACGGAAATGAAGGTCACGACTCTGCGAACTCCGAGTATGCGGATATCTCCGAAAGAGAAGGCGGCGTGGATGATTTCAGAGATCTTCTTGACGTTGCGCATGAGTATGATACAGAAATCGGTATCCATGTCAATGCACAGGAAGCTTATCCGGAAGCGAGATCTTTCAACGATGATATGATCATGGGACCGCAGCAGGGCGGATGGGGATGGCTTGACCAGTCCCGCGTGATCAATAAGATCTGGGATTTAGGAACACAGGCAAGATATAAGAGATTTGCACAGTTATTTGACAGAATTAACAATACGAACCTTTTAAGTCTCGACTGGGATAAAGGCGAATATGTAAAAGATTCACAGGGAACACTTGCATCGGCGGATGAGATTGCGGCAGCAGTGAAAAAAGCAGGCGCCGACAATATGGACTTCATCTATCTTGACGTATGGTATCAGAATGCGTGGGAGACAAGAAGAATCGCAGAAGAGATTAACTCTCTCGGATGGAGATTCTCCACAGAGTTCCCGTACGAAGGCGAGTATGATTCCACGTGGTCACACTGGGCAACAGAAGGACCATACGGCGGATCAGCTACAAAAGGTTTGAACAGTGACATCATCCGTTTCCTCAGAAACGACATGAGAGACGTACAGGTTCTTAACTGGGTAGGACATGGCGGAGCGGCTGACAACCCGCTTCTCGGCGGATATAAACTGGAAGGATTTGAAGGATGGGGCGGAGATCAGGATTTCAATAATTATCTGTACCTGACATTTGCCGAAAACCTTCCGACAAAATTCCTTCAGCACTATCAGGTAATCGATTGGGAGAACTACGCAGAAGGCGAGTCACCGGTCGGAAACCAGGAAAAACAGATCACACTGAAAAATGGTGATGATAAAGTAGTTGTAACAAGAAATGAAGCACAAAGATCTGATGAGATCATCGAACGCGAGATCACATTGAATGATAAAACAGTTTTAAGTGCGACAAACGATCATTTCTATTATCTGCTTCCGTGGACAGATAGCGACACGAAAGAGACGAAACTGTATCACTACAATCTGGAAGGCGGAACATCTACATGGAATGTGCCGGACGGATTTACAGGAAATCTTACAATGTATGAGCTGTCAGATCAGGGACGTGGAGAAGCGATCGCGGTTCCGGTTTCAAACGGACAGATCACGCTTGAAGCAAAAGCAAAAACAGCTTACGTAATCGTGACTGACGGAAAAGAAATGCCGACAGCCGATACAGTTAACTTCGGTGAGACGACATCAGTGAAAGATCCGGGATTCAACTCTTATGCAGACGGCGACAAAGTGGATGCAGACGTTTGGAGCGGAGCAGACAACGATGCCGTAAAAGTTACAAAAGCATGGACAGGCGATCAGCGTCTGACAATCGAAAGCCCGGCAGAAGACGTTGCAGTCAGCACAAAACTGACAGGGCTCAAAGCAGGCAAAGATTATGTTGCAGAAGTTTATGTTGATAACAGAAGCGACAGTAAAGCGACGGTAGAAGTAAATGCAGGAACGATCAAAGAGTCTGCATATACGACGAAATCAATCGCTCAGAACTATGTGGCAAGTGATCAGAAACATGCAGGCGGCAATGAAGCTTCCTATATGCAGAGAGTTTACGTTCCGTTTACAGCGGAAAAAGAAACTGCAACATTGACGATCAGCCGTGCGGCAGGTGATGGAGCAACATACTTTGACGATATCAGAATTATCGACAAGAAGATTGAAAACTATAAAGAAGACGGTTCTTTCGAGCAGGATTTTGAATCCGTAACATCAGGATATTATCCGTTTGTTTTAGGACCGGCACAAAGAGGCGGCGACGGACAGCTTCATCTGTCTCAGGATAACGGAAAATATACATCTGTCGGCTGGGGCGGTTATGTGATCAATGATGTAATTGAGGGCGAATGGTCGCTGAAACAGCACTGCGACAGTGGAAGCGGTTCGGGAAGAACAGGTCTTTTGTATCATACGATTCCGCAGAACTTCCGATTTGAAGCAGGAAAGACATATAAAGTAGAATTCGATTATGAGGCAGGATCATCTGCATATGCGGTTGTGCTTGGAGATGGAGAGAGTTTTAACAACGCAACAGATAATGATTACCTTGCGGCAACGGCAGGAACAGGTAAAGCAAGTCATCATGAGTTTACGGTTACCGGAAGCGAGAGCGGACAGACATGGTTCGGTATTTATGCAAACGGTGCAAAACAGCCGGGAGGAGCTTACGGACAGCAAGACCTCATTCTTGATAACCTGAAGATCACTCCGGTGAAATCAGGCGAAGTTGATACAACAAAATTGGAAGCAGAATTAAACAATGCAGACAAAGTTGTATTAGACGCATTTGAAGATGGAAAAGAAAAAGCTGCATTTGAAGCTGCATACGCGGCTGCGCAGAAAGTTCTTGAAAATCCGACAGATCAGGCAGCAGTAGATAAAGCAGAGAAAGACTTAGAGGATGCAAGAAAAGCGCTTCTTGCAACTTCGCCGAAGCCGGAAGAAGATAAAGAAGCTCCGACAAAACCGTCTGATCTGAAAGAAACAGAGACAACCACGACAACTGTGAAAGTTGAGTGGAAAGCATCTACAGATAACGTAGAAGTAACAGGATATAACGTATATGCAGACGGAAAACTTGCTGAAACAGTAAAAGGTGATGTTCTTACAGCAGAGCTGAAAGATCTGAAAGCGGGTACAGAGTATACGATCGAAGTAGAAGCATTTGATGCAGCAGGAAATAAATCAGAGAAAGCATCTGTGAAAGCGACGACGAAAGAAGAGCAGAAACCAGATCCGAAGCCGGAAGAAGATAAAGAAGCTCCGACAAAACCATCTGATCTGAAAGTAACAGATAAAACTGATACAACAGTGAAGATTGAATGGAAAGCATCTAAAGACAACGTAGGAGTGACAGGATACGAAATCTTTGTAAACGGCAAGTCAATCGGAACAGTAAAAGACGATGTTCTTACAGCAGAGATCGCAAAACTTACTCCGAAGACAGAGTACACGATCGAAGTTGTAGCATATGATGCAGCAGGAAATAAATCAGCGGCAGCATCTGTGAAAGCGACGACGAAAGAAGGAAAGACACCGGAAACACCGACAACGCCGGAAGTGAAACCGGGAACTGTTCAGACAGGAGACGCAACACCATTTGCAGTACCATTTATGATGATGTTCATAGCAGTGGCAATGTTTGCGGGCGTTTCTGTAATCAGAGTAAAAAAAAGAAAATAAAATAGACACTTCAAAAAGTTGAAATGTCGAAAAAAAGGGGCTGTCGCACTAAGTAATTAGTGCGCGGCCTCTTTTCTATACAAAAAATTACAGCCAGGCTTTGAAAAGTCTGGCTGTTGGTGTAAAATATAAGTATGCAAACCCCTATATTATTACACAAGAATTATACTTTAAATGAGGAGGGATATCAACTAAAACTCCCTTTAAACTTAGAAACCTAAACTTAGAAACAATTATTCCGGTAGACGATTCTGTGCGGTTGCTGAGTCAGTTTGTGGAGGCTATGGAATTAAACTGTAAACGGGATATTAACTTTATGTATCTTTTAGAAGGTAAACCAGTTCCTGATTATGCCACTTTTGCTCGTTTTCGCAGTATTCATTTTGCACCGTGTGCGAAACGGATTCTCGCTGAAATGTCTAATCTTCTTTATGAGCTTGGAGAAATTTCCGGAGAATCGATTTTTATAGACGGCACAAAAATCGAAACCTGTGCGAATAAATACACATTTGTGTGGAAAAAAGCAGTAACAAAAAATCAGGAGAAGTTATTGATTAAAATCGCAGATCTTATTGCAGAATGCGAACAGCTTTACGGTATTCAGATTGTTTACGGTGATACTGTTAAAATGAAACATGTAAAACGGCTGCGAAAAAAGCTGTATGCATTAAAACAGGAAGAAAACATTGTATTTGTACATGGTATCGGGAAACGAAAAACTCGGCTGCAAAAGAATATCGAAACATTAGAAGACTATCTGGACCGTTTAAAAGGATATACAAAAAAACTGCATATTTGTGGAAAAAGGAACAGTTATTCTAAAACAGATCCAGATGCAACCTTTATGCGGATGAAAGAAGATGCAATGGGAAATGGACAGTTGAAACCAGTATTTAATTTACAGCATGGAGTTGACTCTGAATACATTGTATGGCTGACAGTCGGACCGCAGCCTACAGATACCCAGTTTTGGATTGTGTTAAAGTACGGCTTTTTTACGAAAAAAACTATCGTTTCAATAGACACAGCGCAATTATATAGAGAAAATCGAGAAAAAGGAAGCTGCCGCTTCACGATTTACTAATCGTTAAAGCGACAGCCCCTTTTTGCAGTTCCCGTGCTCCTATGTTTTTTAATGAGTGAAGGCTAAAATCCACTTTTTGTTTCAGTGTTTTTTCTAAATGGAGTGGATGAAAAATATTATTGTTTTTAGAGGATAGATATGCTATAGTAAGTCTACTCACAGAAATTCTTTCTGTGAAAGATACCGGCAGTTTCGCCGGTCTGAGGAATTCCCTCAAAATTACCCGATACAATACAACAACAGTTTTTGCGTGGATAGTCTTGTAGAACAGTTCTTTTTTTCGTATACTGATTTTTAAGAGAAGGTCTTAAAAAGGGAAAAGTTTTCTTTTTCAGAGGAAAAACTTTTGGCGAAAGTAAACCTAAAAGCAGCAAGCTTAAAAGCATTTTCCCGCCTGTACTACAGGGTTCGTTCATGCACATGAAAGGAGAGCCTATGGCAGGAAAAGAAAACAGAGAAATTAAAAACAGTGTCTTTGTAGATCTGTTCTATGAGGATGAATCAGCAGAAGCAAACGAGATCGCGCTTTTTAATGCAATCCATGATAAGCCGTTGCCGGAAGGAACGAAGATTCGGAGATTCCGTGTAGACAATACGATCTATATGAATTTTCAAAACGATATTTCTTTTGACGCAGGAGGAAAAGTGATCATATTCGGCGAGCATCAGTCTACGGTCAACGAAAACATGCCCCTTCGGAGTCTGCTGTACATCGGACGTGCTTATGAAAGGCTTGTACCGCCTAGAAGCCGTTATAAGAAGAAAATCGTTTTCCTTCCGACACCGGAATTTTACACATTCTATAACGGAAAAGAAAAGTGGGAAAAGGAAAAAGAACTGCGCCTGT
>ENA-OQKP01001250-OQKP01001250.1-human-gut-metagenome-genome-assembly--contig:-NODE-1250-length-12538-cov-8.937555_pt1 | contig 12538 bp, 11 predicted proteins | sample MGYA00242780_ERZ504802 | MGnify/ENA primary metagenome ERZ504802 (study PRJEB26092, sample SAMD00036406) | human gut metagenome | host: Homo sapiens | study: EMG produced TPA metagenomics assembly of... | reverse complement strand
TCCTCCTCCCGTGCTTTGTAGTGTAGCTTCTTGCAAATATTTTACAGCACAACATAGAGAGTTGAAATACTTTCGTTACTATTTGTGCCGCCAGCCGAAGGCGGCGGAATGGAGATTAATATGAAAAAAAGTTTGAAAAACAGAGTTGCAGGCGTAGCGACCGTTCTTCTTGCCGGTTCAATGGCATTTTCCATGACTGGATGCGGTAGCAGTTCGGATAATGCGGCCGGTCAGCAGACTGCCACAGATCAGAAAATGGAAGGAAATGAAGAATATACAAAGATTGTATATGCTTTTAAATCATTTAACAATATTCCGGAAGATCTGTCTGATGTAAATGAAGCAATCAGTGAAATTACAAGAGAGAAGATCGGTGTGGAAGTAGAATTAATGCCGATTGCTTCTTCTGCATATGGCCAGCAGGTAAGCCTTGCAATGCAGGGTGGGGAACAGCTGGACCTGTTCCATACAGGAAGTGGTCTGGAGTTATCTACATGTCTTGCCAATCATCAGCTTTATGACATTACAGATATTGTAAAGGAACATGCTACAGGCGCCATTGACGCAGTTGGTGAAGATTTTATGAAAACAGAAGTAATAGATGGAAAAGTTTATGGAATTCCGGCTGATAAGGGCGTTGCTCTTGCACCGACACTTCTGTATAGAGAAGATATCCTGGAAGAAATCGGCGTAGATTCGGCAGATATTAAAAATATTAATGATCTGACTGATGTATATAGAAAGGTAAAAGAGGCTTATCCTGATATGATTCCGCTGGTACCAGTCAATCCTGGCGATTCTGGTATGATCAATACTATTTACGGATTTGATTATCTGGGAGACCGCTATTTGTATCCAACAGGAATCCTGAATGGTGATGATATGCAGGTTGAGAATTTCTATGAAACAGAAGAATTTAAAGGCATCCTGACATTGGCAAGAGACTGGTATAACAAAGGCTATATCATGGGTGATGCAGCGACAACAACTAGCACATCCATCGAATTGTTAAGTGCAGGAAAAGGATTTTCTTATATTTCAAATTATGGTGGAAATGACGCTGCAACTCAGATTTCCACTCAGACAGGTCAGAAAATTGGCGCTCTTCGTTTAAGCCAGCCTTATCTTGGAACCTCTGATGTAAACAGAATTTCATGGGCGGTTGCATCTACCTGCAAAAATCCGGAAAAAGCGCTTGAATTCCTGAATTTAACTTATACAGATAAAGATGTTATCAACCTGATCATTTACGGAATTGAAGGAAAAGATTATGTAAAGGTCAGTGACAATGTAGTGAAATACCCGGATGGTCAGGATGCAAGCACCGTTCCATATACAGCTCAGCTTAGCTGCGGTTTATGCGGAAGTCAGTTCAACCAGTATATTTTGGAAGGTGCCAGCGAAGATACACAGAAAGTTATGAAAGAGGATAATCAGAATGCAGGAAGATCAAAGGCATTTGGATTTACCTTTGACAGCTCAACTGTAAAAACACAGTATACAGCAGTAAATAACGTGATCAATCAGTATCTTCCAGGACTGCGTTGCGGAAGCCTTGATCCTGAAACAGAACTTCCAAAGTTTCAGCAGAGCTTAAAAGAAGCAGGAATTGATGAGATCATTGCGGAAAAACAGAAACAGCTGGATGCATGGGCTGCAGAAAATGCGAATTAGGTGAGCTATTATGACAGGAAGAAAAAAAAGGGGGCGGGGGACTAAAAACACCCCTCTGCTATTAATCGCATTGCCGGGTCTTGCTTATCTTCTGATAAACAATTATATCCCAATGTTCGGGATTTTTCTGGCTTTTAAAAGTTATGATTTTTCAAAGGGAGTATTTGGGAGCCCTTGGTGCGGGTTTGATAATTTTAAGTTTCTGTTTAAGACAAAAGATGCGCTGATCATGACAAGAAATACAATCTTATATAATTTCGCTTTTATTGTGATCGGCACAGCTCTTGGTATTTTTGTGGCAATCCTGCTGACAGAGATCGTAAAAAGCGTTTGGGCAAAGTTTTATCAGTCAGCGCTGCTTTTACCATACCTGCTTTCCTGGGTGGTAATCTCCTACATGGTTTTTGCGTTTTTAAATTCAGACAGTGGATTTATTAATAATACTGTGTTAAAAACATTGGGAATGGATCCGGTGTCCTGGTATACCAAAAGTAATATCTGGCCATTTATCCTGATTCTGGTATTTTTATGGCAGACAGTAGGTCATACATCGATCATTTACATGGCTAGCATTGCCGGTATTGATAAAGGTATTTATGAGGCTGCTAAGATTGACGGGGCAGGTAAGATCAAACAGATCTTTTATATCACTCTGCCGCTTTTAAAGCCAACAATTACGATTATGGGCCTTATGGCCATCGGAAAGATCTTCTTTTCTGATTTTGGATTGTTTTATCAGGTGCCTATGAATTCGGGTGCTCTTTATGGCGTAACACAGACCATTGATACTTTTGTATACAGAGGTTTAATGGAATTAAATGACGTAGGAATGTCATCTGCAGCAGGACTATTCCAGTCATGTGTTGGATTTATCTTGGTTATCACTGCTAATGCACTGGTCCGTAAGATGAACCCTGAAAATGCACTGTTTTAATGGAAGGAGGCAATAAGATGAAAACGAGATTAGGCGGGGAACGCAGTTTTCACCGTTTTGCGCTGATAACACTAGGTATCATGACCATTTTATCATTGCTTCCGGTTATTCTGATCGTTATTGCATCATTTACAGATGAAAAATGTCTGATTGCAAATGGATATTCTTATTTTCCTGCAAAATGGAGCCTGGATGCTTATTTTTATATGATGAAGCAGGCGAAGCTAATCACCAGGGCTTATGGGATCTCCTTTTTTGTAACTATTACAGGAACGCTCTTAAGCGTGCTTTTTACTACGACATTAGCATATCCTATGTCCAGAAAGGATTTTAAATTTTCAAAGATCCTTACATTTCTTGTGTTTTTTACCATGTTATTTAATGGTGGTGTTGTTCCGGCTTATATGATGTGGTCTCAGTTTTTTCACTTGAAGAACACGATTTGGGCGCTGATCTTGCCAAATTATCTGATCACAGCTTTTAATATTATGCTGGTTAAGAATTATTATCAGAATAGTATTCCGGATGCATTGATCGAAGCGGCAGAAATTGACGGAGCTTCAGAACTTACCATTTTCTGGAAGATTGTTTTCCCATTATCTACGCCTGTAATTGCTACCATCAGCCTTTTTACAGCGCTGAAATACTGGAATGACTGGGTAAATGCATTGTATTACATTACGAAACCTCAGCTTTATGGAATACAGAATCTGCTGCTCCGTATCATGGATAATATACAGTTTTTAAAATCTGGTGGAGCTGGTGAAATTGCAGGTGCGGCTATGGTAGATCTTCCAGGCACTTCCGTGCGCATGGCAATGGCAGTTGTAGGAATTTTGCCAATTATTTTAATTTATCCATTTGTACAGAAATATTTTATCAAAGGTGTAGTTGTAGGCGCAGTAAAAGGCTAAAAAAGATTAGCGACTATTTGCAACGTTTATAGTTTGGGAGAAAAATGATGACAGGGAAGAAATTTGAGAGAACTACTCCGGAAGCAGTGGGAATTTCCAGCAAGAGTCTGGAACAGCTGATTGAAAATCTGGAGCGGGTAACAGAAATGCATGGCATTATGCTCATGCGACATGAAAAAATATGTGCAGAGGGGTGGTGGGCGCCTTATGCGCCAGGGATTCGGCATAGTCTCCATTCTTTGAGCAAAACATATTCTGCTACTGCAATAGGAATTGCAATAACCGAAGGAAAAGTCTTTTTAGATGAAAAAATCCTTTCTATTTTTCCAGAGAAGGCACCAGAGAATCCAGATGAAAATCTGAAGCAGCTGACGGTAAAGGATATTCTCTGCATGGGAAGTGGAATGGAAAGGCTTCCTGAGGTGACAGAGAACTGGCTACAGGCATATCTGGAAGTTCCTATTAAGCATCGTCCAGGAACTGCGTTTCAATACAACAGTGTGGGATCCACCCTTCTTTGCGCCATCGTAGAGAGAAAAACGGGAATTCCTGCAGAGGAATATTTAAAAAGCAGGCTGTTTGATAAGATTGGCATTGACAGTGATAATCTTTTGTTTGAACGCATGCCAGACGGTACAGTTTTTGGCGGCGGGGGTGTTTACGCCACAACAGAGGACAATCTAAGGCTGATGAAGCTTTATAAAGACGGCGGAGTCTGGGCGGGCGAACGCATTTTGTCCGAAGAATATGTAAAAATGGCAATATCAAAGCAGATTGATACTGCTACAGAAAAAAATGGAAATCCAGAGGCTACGGACAATTTCCTTGGTTATGGATTTCAGATCTGGATGTGCCAGCCGGAAAATGTATACAGGGCTGACGGGGCAATGGGCCAGTTTTCTATTGTATTTCCAGATCAGGATATGATAATTGCCGTGAATGAAACGGCTTCTAATGCCCATTGGGCGCAGAATACATTGGATGAAATATGGAGATTTGCAAAGACAGTTCATGAAGAGACACTGCCGGAGGATGAAGCTTCATCTAGACATCTGAAAGAAAAATTATCCCATCTGTCTTTGAAAGCACCTCATCGGCAATGCAGCCGTAATAGAAAAAAAGAGACTGAAATAGGTGGAAAATGCTATCTTGTGACAGAAGGACGGATGGGATTTGAAACAGAGATCAAACATTCAAATGCAGGGCTTAAGCCTCTTGAAGGAATAACGGAATTTACCATGAGATTTGTGCCTGGAACCTGCGAAATGAAATTTTGCCAGCAGGGAAAAGAACATAAAGTTCTAATCGCTACAGATGGATCATGGAGATGGAACCGGCTTAAACTAGATGGAAGGGTAAATAGTGAGCTGTGTTTAAGTGGATATTGGGAAGATAAAAACTGTTTTGTAGTCCATGCAAGATGGGTAGAAACCTGCTATGAAAATGAACTGAAGTTCTGTTTTGAAAAAGATCAGGTGCATATGAGTAGAATGAATAAAGTAGGACGATATATGACATTGCAATCACTTACAGCGATGGCAGAGAAAGCCTGAAAATAAGAAGGAGAAAAAGAGGTGATTCCATAAATGCTGAATAAGATTATGCTAATCACATATCCTGATTCCATGGGACATGATTTAAAGGATCTGCGTCATATTTTAAACCGGCATTTTAAAGATGCGGTAAAAATGGTGCATATCCTGCCGTTTTTTCCCTCTAGTGGGGATCGGGGGTTTGCTCCGTTAGGATATGAAAAGGTATCAGAAGAGTTTGGTGACTGGGAAGATATCCGTATGCTTTCAAAAGAATATCCGTTGATGTTTGACTATATGATCAACCATATTTCTGCCCGCAGTCCTTATTATCAGGATTTTCTAGAGAAAAAGGACCAGTCGCCTTACTGTGGATTGTTTATCCGTTATAAGGATTTTTGGGAAAATGGAATGCCGACCCAGGCAGAAACAGATGCTATTTATAAGCGAAAACCCAGAGCGCCTTATGTTACGGCACAGTTTGCGGATCAGACCCAGGAAGCGGTCTGGTGTACTTTTGGAGAGGAACAGATCGACCTTAACATGGAGACAGAGGAAGGAAAACACTTTCTGGAAGAAAATCTTCGCTGGCTGGCCAGACACGGTGCCTCCCTGATCCGCTTGGACGCTTTTGCCTATGCTGTGAAAAGACCGGGGACTTCCTGCTTTTTTGTAGAACCGGACATCTGGGAGCTTCTTGGAAGATGCGCCAAAATTGCAGCTGAGGAAGGTGCACAGATCCTTCCGGAGATCCATGAACATTTTTCAATCCAGAAAAAACTGGCATGTCGGGATTATTATGTGTATGATTTTGCGCTGCCAATGTTGCTTTTACATGCTATTTATTTTAAAAACAGTGAATATCTGAAGCACTGGTTTGAAATATGTCCGAGAAAGCAGTTTACAACGCTGGATACCCATGACGGAATTGGTGTAGTAGACGTCCGGGGGCTTTTGCCGGATGAGGAGATTGAAGCTGCGAAAGAGTATTTATTTCAGTATGGCGCTAATGTAAAGCGTGTCTATAATACGGAGAAATACAATAATCTGGACATTTATCAGATCAACTGTACGTATTATTCGGCTCTTGGGGATGATGATAATGCTTATCTTTTAGCCAGAGCAATCCAGTTCTTTGCGCCAGGTACGCCTCAGGTTTATTATGTGGGACTACTGGCTGGAAAAAATGATATTTCTCTTTTGGAGGAGACGAAGGAAGGACGAAATATTAATCGTCATTATTATACGGAAGAAGAGATAGGACGGGAAGTTGAACGCCCGGTAGTAAAGCAATTGTTGGAACTTATGAAACTCAGAAATACGCATCCTGCATTTGATGGTGAGTTTTATATGCTTCCATGTGAGAAGGAGCAGTTGATCCTGGGGTGGAAAAACGGAGATAGCAGGATTGAGCTACATGGAGATCTGGGGAAGAAATCGTTTGAAATTATTTAAAATGATTGGAACATTTATTTAAAACCAAAGGAGTAGGGCTGATTTATTTGGATCAGTCCTGCTCCTTTTTAACGTGTTTGAAATTTTAAATTCCTCACATTTTTTCACACAATCACCAAAATCTGGTCAAAAAATCCCGTTATAGCTTAAGTCAATGAAAGACAAGTAAGAGAAAAGATAAGAGAAAAATAAAAAAGCTAAATGCCCGTATATATTTGATACGGGTTGAAAGGAGCAATTCTATGAAACTTACGGGTAAAATCAAAGAACTTACTGCACTTACTTCTGCAATCTGCATGTTGTCTGCACCTAATACAACGGCTCTGGCTGCTACTGGAACAAAAATAAATTCTGTTCCTCTTTCTATTGAGTCAGAAATCGGGGTTGGGGATACAGATAGTGATGTAACCGTTTCCACATCCTCCTCTAAATTTGATATAGATGATGTGACGATCACCAATGAGCCAAGCGATGAGTGGGATGATGGCGACAAACCGAAATTAAAGATCGCTTTATGTGCCGATGATGATTATTATTTTGCTTCCGGATTTTCAAAAAGCAGTGTCAGCTTAAGCGGTTCTGACGGTACAGTTACATCAGTCAGCAGAAGCTCCAGTGATACTTTGATCGTATATGTAACACTGGATGCCCTGGATGATGATGACAGTGATCATGATCTGGATGTAAGCGGGCTGGAATGGGATGAGTCAGACGGGACGGCTTCCTGGGAAGAAAGTGATGATGCAAAAAAGTACGAAGTACGGCTTTACCGGGGAAGCAGTGCAGTGACCAGCGTGCTGACGACTACCAGCACCAGTTATGATTTTTCAAGCTATATAACAAAAAGCGGTTACTATATATTTAAAGTAAGAGGCGTATACAGCACTTCTGATAAGGGAAGCTGGGAAGAATCGGATTCATGGTATGTTTCATCCAGTGAAGCACAGGAGATCAGCTCTTTAAGTTCTTCAAATGGAAATACACCTTCCAAATACGACATCTTCCGGTACTGGTGCGTGGCTGAAAGACAATGTGGGATGGTGGTACTGCAACGCAGACCGCAGCTATACCACAAACAGCTGGCAGTATATTGACAATCTTTGGTACTATTTTGATGAAAACGATTACATGAAAACTGGCTGGATCTTATATAAAGATGCATGGTATTACTGCGGGGAAAGCGGTGCTATGTTAGTGAATACAACTACACCAGATGGCTATTATGTAAATGGTGATGGTGTCTGGGTACAGTAATTAAAAAGATGAAAGTTGAGGCAAAGCGATTATGGGCAGATATAGAAGCAGAATGGGAAATGACAGAAAGGCCAGAAAAGAGATCGGAAGAAGGCTGCGAAAGGGCGGTGTGATGATGTGTATGATGATCTCCAGCATTATGTTGTTGTCAGCTTGTGGTGGGAACAGCAGCAGCCAGAATACCACAGCAGCGCAGACCACAGAGGCAGCAGTAGAGAGCGGTGTACAGGACAGCCAGAAGGAGGTAATGGGGCGTGTGAAGTCGGTTTCTGATACGGAGATCACAGTTGAGCAGGGACCTGGTGGAGCACCAGGACAGAACAGTGACGGCCCACAGCCAGGCCAGAGTGCCAGACGGCCAGAACCAGTCACCAAAGGGTGAAACCACAACTTATAAGATCATAACATCCACAACCTTCACCGATGCAGACGGTGCATTAATCCAGGTTTCTGATATCCAGGAAGGTGACTTTGTTAAGATTACCACAGACGGCAATGGAACCGCAGTACAGATCTCTTTAGCTGATATGCAGGGAGGCCCGCAGGGCGGCCAAGGAGGCGGGGCACCGGGAGCAGGTGGTCCTGGAGGTGGGGCGCAGTCTGCACCCACATCTTATTCCGCTGTAAAAGAATTTACCAGTGATACAGAAGAGACCGGTCAGAGCTATATCTCAGAGGGTACGGATGAAAGCGCGGTTTTTGTATCTAACGGAGCTAATGTTACTCTAAAAGATTTTACCGTAAACAGAACCTCCGAAGACAGCAAAGGCGGTGACAGCTCCAGCTTTTACGGCGTAGGTGCATCAATCCTTGCAACAGACGGAACTGTTGATCTAAAGGGTGGAACGATTACTTCTGATGCAGACGGCGCTGCAGGTGTATTTGCCTATGACAAAGGTACTGTAAATATCTCTGATACTGCCATTACCACAACTGGAAATACAGCAGGCGGTATCCACGCAGCAGGTGGCGGTACAGTCAATGCAGAAAATCTGACAGTCCACACTTCTGGTGAGTCTTCCGCGGCGATCCGAAGCGACAGAGGCGGCGGCACCATGCGTGTAAAGGGCGGCAGTTATACCTCTTTAGGAACTGGTTCACCGGCAGTTTACTGTACAGCAGATATTGAGGTGAATGACGCAAAGCTGACAGCAGAAAATTCTGAAGCAGTGTGCATTGAAGGCTTAAATTCCCTGTCACTGACAGGCTGTGACCTGTCCGGTCATATCCAGGAAAATGAGCAGAATGACTGCGACTGGACAGTGATCTTGTACCAGAGTATGTCTGGTGATTCTGAAGTGGGAAATGCTGTATTTAATATGACCGGCGGCAGCCTGACTTCTGAAAATGGCGGTCTGTTTTACACTACAAATACAGAAAGCACTTTTTTTCTTAAAATGTACGGGAAATGCCAATAAGAGAGGCTGGGGACAGAGCGGTGCAAACGGAGCGGATTGTTCCTTTACAGCAGAAAACCAGAAAATGGAAGGGAATGTGGTCTGGGACAGTATCAGTAACCTGAAATTTAAGATGACAGAGGGAAGCATCCTTACAGGCGGCTTCATCCAGGATGAGTCCTGCGCCGGAAATGGAGGCAGCGGAACGGCAGATCTGTCTATTGATGCCGAATCCACATGGATCGTCACAAGAGACAGCCGGTTATCAGGACTCACAAATAAAGGGACGATCAAAGATGCAGATGGAAAGACGGTAACGATTAAGGGAAGTAACGGAACCGTGTATGTGCAGGGAGACAGTGCTTGTACAGTGATAGTAGATTCTTATGCTGCATAATAAAACTGAATATGAAAGGAAACTGTTTTGAGACGGCTTCGGTCGTCTCTTTTTTCTTTATAGGAAAGACCGCCTTCGTTTCGGCAGCCTGCGCAGAAACTGCCATAAAACATCCCAGAAGAACCGTTGCACATAAAAGTTTAAAGTTTGATTTACAGGGCATAGTTGTGGCAAAAATGTGGCAGTCATTTACGGTTTCATGACAAAATGGTATGATAGAAAGAAAAGCCAACGGTATTTGCGGAGGTAAGCGTATGCAGAAATTGATTTACATAGCGGACGATGAACAGAATATCCGGCAGATGATGAAAGCATTTTTGGAAAGCGAGGGATATGCGGTAGAGGTATTTTCCAACGGTGCAGAGATACGCCGGGCTGTCCGGCAGAAAACTCCTGACATGATTATCTTGGATGTGATGATGCCGGGGGAGGACGGATTCAGCTTATGTACTTCTTTCCGCAGGGAAAGCGGGATTCCAATCATGATCGTATCAGCAAAAGACAGTCCCCTGGACCGCGTCACAGGAATTACTCTGGGAAGCGACGATTATATTACAAAGCCGTTTCTCCCGCTGGAGCTGATCGCACGCGTAAAAGCGCTGTTCAGGCGGGCGGAGCTGTCGGCCCCGCAGGTAAAAGTGCTCCCGGAGCGGTACGAATGCGGCAATCTGGAACTTTACCAGAAGGAGAGGAAGGTCTTTGTGGAAAATGAGGAATTTCCCGTGACACCGACAGAGTTTGAATTCCTTCGGTATCTGATCGAGAGGGAGGATGCGGCAGTGCCGAAGGAGGAGCTTTTAGAGCATGTGTGGGAATGCAGGGGGGTAAAGGAAGAACAGAGGATGCCGGACGACCTGGTAAAGCGGCTGCGCAAAAAGCTGAAGGCCAGAAATTCCACCGCCAGGGTGGAAACCGTATGGGGGTATGGATATCGGCTGACGGCAAAAATACTTTAGGGACCAGGGGGTGCCGGATGGGACATAATATGAGGACGAGGATTTTCTGGCCGGTTCTGGCGGTGATCCTTTTTCTGGCGGCAGGCGTATGGATTTCATTCGCGGCCACATCGGAATGGTATGCGGCTTATACGGCTGAAAAATATACGGCTGAAATGCTCTCGATGGTTGAGCAGGGGAGAACGGAGCTTTCCAGGGAAGCAGAAAGGCTTAAGGGCAGAGAGGAAGCGCGGGAATATTCCAGAGAACTGCTGCAATATGTAAAGAACCATGTAAAAGCCGGGGAAACAGAAGGAAAGCTTTTGGTATTTAACTCAAAGTTAAGGCAGACATACCCGCAGACGCCGGAGGAGGGGACGGTTCCGGACCAGCTCAGGCAGATCTGCGTCAGTATTTTGAAGGAGAATCCAGGGATTATGCGCCTGGAGGAAACTCTGAACATGGACGGGGAATCCTGGCATATCCGTATGCTGGCGCTGGACACAGAGCATAATATCCGGGCAAAATATTTTGTAGTGGTGGCACAGGTGCCGAATTTATCCCTGATGTGGGAGTATATGGGAAAGCTTTTGGCAGGCATTACCGCCGTGGCAGTCGGCCTTGGGGCGGCGCTTGTCTGGCTGGCAGCGGGAAGTATCACGCGTCCGCTGAGAAGATTCTGCCGCCAGGTACAGTCGGCAGGAGGGAGGGAATGCTGTCAGATAGAGGAAACCTATTCTCTTTCTGAACTGGAAAGCCTGAAAGCGGCATATAACCGGATGGAGCTGGGAATTCGTCAGAGCCAGGAGGCAAAAGACCGTTTTTTTCAGAACGTTTCCCATGATTTAAGGACGCCTCTGGCATCCATCATCGGCTATGCGCAGGGGATTCAGAGTGGCGTTATGAAAAAACCGCAGGAAGCAGCCGGGATTATTCTGGCGGAGAGTATGCGTATGAAAAATCTGGTGGAGAGCATTCTGACACTGACCAGGATTGATAACCGGGAATTAAAGCTCCAGCTGGCGGAGATTGACTTGGCGGAGTTTCTGGAGGAACGGCTGGACGCGCTGAGGGGGATGGCCGGAACGCTCCGCCTTGATCTGGATATCCAGAGGGAGGACGTGATGATATGGACGGATCCTGAACTTTTAAGCCGCATCGTCCAGAACGTGATCTCAAACTGTGTCCGGTATGCAGAACAAAGAGTTTCCGTACGGCTGGAAATGGAAGATGCCTGGGCGGTGATCCAGGTGGAGGATGATGGAAAAGGGTTTGATGAGAAAGAACGTCCCCATGTATTTGAACGATTTTACAAGGGAGAAAAGGGAGCTTTTGGGATCGGGCTTTCGGTCGTATGGTCCGGTATGGATTATCTGGGAGGCCGGGTGGAGATTGAAAACCTGGAACCGCCCCTTCATGGGGCCGTTTACCGCCTGTATTTCCCTCTTTCCTAGAAACTGTCTGAAAAACGTAAGGAGTAGCCACATTTCTGCCACATGAAAAATCTACAAAAATGCCACGGAATCCGTTATTGTAAAAGCAGGCCGGGAAAACGGGAAAAGACCCCGGTACGTATACGATAGAATCATTTTTTACTTTAAATGAAGAGAGGAAGGGCATAAAAATGAAAAAATGGAGATTAACAGCTGCAGCGTTTATCTGTGCGGCAGCCATGGTGTTTCCGGCACAGGCAGGGACCTGGATGCAGGAGGGAGATACATGGAGGTATCAGCAGGAGGACGGAAGGCTGGCGGCAAATTGCTGGATACAGGATGAGGGCGGCAGATGGTATTATCTGGATCAAAACGGGATTATGGTGCGCAACCGTGTAACGCCGGACGGGTATGTAACCGGCAGGGACGGGGCTTATATTCCCGGAATGTGGCAGGACGGCGATTCGCCGGTAGCGCCCTGGGATTACCTGCAGCTTTTGTGGTCGGTCAGGAAGGTGTGCAGATCCTGGAAGCAGGACAGGTTCCGGCCGGAGCATTGGGACAGGCGGAGCCGGTGTTATTGTCCCGGAAATTGTGGGACGGGGACCGGCTG
>ENA-OQKP01001246-OQKP01001246.1-human-gut-metagenome-genome-assembly--contig:-NODE-1246-length-12607-cov-7.678766_pt1 | contig 12607 bp, 9 predicted proteins | sample MGYA00242780_ERZ504802 | MGnify/ENA primary metagenome ERZ504802 (study PRJEB26092, sample SAMD00036406) | human gut metagenome | host: Homo sapiens | study: EMG produced TPA metagenomics assembly of... | reverse complement strand
GGAGTCCCGCGTGGAGTTTTCTCTGTTTGAGGAAAGCTAAATCCGGAGGTGCGAATGTTATATGCGCCGGGGGAGGTGTATCCTTGCGGAGGCGGGCGCGGGCGGAGAGGGAATCCGCCCCTACATTTTTTGTGGCGGGCGGTGTCCCCTCGCGGAGGCGGTGCTCCGCGTGGAGTTGTCTCCCTTTGTTGAAAGCGAGATCCGTAGGGGCGCATTCTATATGCGCCCGCGGAGGTTTATCCTGCCGCAAGCGGGCACGGGCGGATATGGAATCCGCCCCTACGTTTTTTTGTAGGGGCGGCCAAGGGGTGCGTTTTTGCCTGTTGTGCGTGCAAGCGGATTTATTTCCGCTTGCGCCTTGTCAAAAACCATCTTATGTGGTATACTATTTCTCTACAAGTCCACAGGCAAACCCGGTGCAAACCGGCGACGCAAAGCTATAGGGGCCCATCGGGTCAGCCAGTTGCCAACAAGAAATTGTTGTTTTACTGCCGCCGCTAGCTTCGCGTCCTTTTTGGGGCAGGAGTTGACGAGGGTGAAAACACATCGCTACACCGGCGGCACAAAGCAGGGCATCTATAACGTCCTGCTGTTTTCTGCTGCCCGCGGATATTGTTTAATACGGTCAGACAGCGCTTTCAGGTATGGGTCCGCCATGCCCTGAAGGCGTTTTTTCCTGCGTCACAGCCTATATAGCAGACCGTCAAAAAAATAAGGAGAAAAACCGGATGAAAAAGAAACCACTGCACAGAATTTCCTCCCTGCTTGCAGCCACGGTGCTGGGTCTGTTCCTGCTGACCGGCTGTGCCGGAAAAAGCACCGAGGCGGTGCAGGCACAGGAGGACGCCGACACCATTCAGGTCTATTTGTGGACCAACAGCCTCTACGAAAAGTACGCCCCCTACGTACAGGCGCATCTGCCGGACGTAAACATTGAGTTTATCGTGGGCAACAACGATCTGGACTTTTACAAATTCTTGCAGGAAAACGGCGGTCTGCCGGACATTATAACCTGCTGCCGCTTCTCCCTGCACGATGCGGCCCCCCTGAAGGACAGCCTGATGGACCTTGCCACCACCAACGAGGCAGGCGCTGTCTACAATACCTACCTCAACAGCTTTAGAAATGAGGACGGCAGTGTAAACTGGCTGCCCGTATGCGCAGACACCCACGGCTTTGTGGTCAACCGCGGCCTTTTTGAGGAATACGGTATCCCGCTGCCCACTGATTACGCCAGCTTTGCCGCTGCCTGCAAAGCCTTTGACGAGGCAGGCATCCGCGGCTTTACCGCCGATTATCTGTACGACTACACCTGCATGGAAACGCTGCAGGGGCTTTCCGCCGCCGAGCTTACGACCACGGAAGGGCGCAAATGGCGCACCGCCTACAGCGACCCCGCCGACACCGCCCGTGTCGGGCTGGACAATACCGTCTGGCCGGGCGCCTTTGCGCGTATGGAGCAGTTCATCCGGGACACCGGTCTTACGGCGGCGGACTTAGAGCTGAATTACGACGACGTGACCGGGATGTTCGGCAAGGGGGAGCTTGCCATGTACTTTAGCAGCTCCGCCGGCGTACAGATGTTCCGGGAGCAGGGCATCGACGCGACCTTTTTGCCGTTCTTCAGCCAGAACGGCGAAAAATGGCTGATGACCACCCCCTACTTCCAGGTGGCGCTGAACCGCGACCTGGAGCAGGACGCCGCCCGGCGCGTAAAGGCAATGCAGGTCCTGCACGTCATGCTGTCGGAGGGAGCGCAGGAGCAGATCCTCGCGGACGGGCAGGATCTTTTGAGCTACAGCCAGAATGTCAGCTACCACCTGACCCACACCATGGAGGACGTGCGCTCGGTGGTGGAAGAAAACCACATGTACATCCGCATCGCCTCCAACGATTTCTTTGCCATCTCCCAGAATGTGGTTTCCAAGATGATCGCGGGCGAATATGACGCCGGGCAGGCCTACCGTGCGTTCAACGCCCGCCTTTTGACAGAGAGAACGCCCGACACAAGCGATATTGTGCTGAGCAACGAAACCGCCTATTCCAACGTGTTTCACAAAAACGGCGGCAATGCGTCCTTCTCGGTTATGGCAAACACGCTGCGCGGGCCGTACGGCACCGACGTGCTGATAGCACCCGCCAGCAGCTTTACCGGCAGCGTGCTGCAGGCAGACTATACCCAGACAACAGCGCGCGCCATGATCATGCCCAACGGGCTTATGTCGTACCGGCGCACCATGACGGGCGCCGAGCTGAAGGACACCGTGCGCGCCTTTGTGGAAGGCTGCGAGGGCGGCTTTACGCCGTTCAACCGCGGTTCCCTGCCGGTGGTCAGCGGCATTGCCGTGCAGGTGCAGGAGAACGGCGGCAGCTATACGCTGACTGGCATCACCCGCGGCGGCCAGCCGCTGCAGGATGACGACACCGTCACCGTGACCTGCCTGGCAACCGAAAAGCAGATGGCACCGCTGCTGCAGGACGAAAGCCGCGCGTTTGAGCGCGGGGAGGCCACGGTCAGAAACGCCTGGAGCGAGGCACTTTCCGGCGGCAGCGTGACGCTGGCCGCGCCGGAAAGCTATATTACATTCGGGGGGGTAATGCGCTGTGGAAGAAGCTAAGCATAAAATAAAAATAAAGCGACATTCCCGGCAAAATTGGTATGCTGCGGCGGCCTGCCTGCTGTCGATTGCGCTGCTTGTCTGCCTTAGCGCGCAGTACCTTTCGTTTGTGTCAAAAACCATCTATGCGGAAAGCACCGAGCATTTGGAGGAAGTCCTGCACAAATCCAACAATATGCTGAGCATGATCGTTAAGAAGAACATCTCCTACCTGCATTTGTGGAACGGCTTTCTGAGCAGTGACCCCGATGATGCCAGCACGCAGGCGTATCTGGAGTCAGCGCAGCAGCAGCTTGGCTTTGCCGAATTCTACTTTCTTTCTTACGACGGCAACTACATGACCCCCAGCGGGGAAACGGGCTACTTAGGCTTGCAGACCAACCTCGACGAGCTGCTTTCCGACCAGAAGGACGTTGTGTTGAACACGGCCCTGCCCGGACAGGACCCGATGCTGGTGTTCATCTGCCCCGAAACCAAGGGCATCTACCGCGGCTTTGCCTACGATGCCGTTGCCATCAGCCACTACAACAATGTTGTGATGAAGACCGTGGACGATTCGTCTTTCGGCGGAGCGGCCAGCTCCTTTGTCATCTACCCGGACGGGCAGGTCGTGATCGAAAATATCGCAGAAGGCTCGGAATCCATTTACAATTTTGTGTCGATACTGCGCGAGTATTCTGACCTTACCGAGGCGCAGATACAGGAGCTTACGGACGACTTTGCGCAGGGCATCACCGGAAACCGCGAGGTGACGCTGGACGGCACAAGATACTATATGGTCTACGAAAGCACCGCCATCCAGAACTGGACCCTGGTGGGGCTTATCCCGCGGAATACCGTCAATGCCGCCATGAACCAGCTTTGGCAGCGCACGGTGCAGATCGTAGCCCTCGTTGTCCTGTCGATTGCGGCAATGGTCCTTCTGATGGTCATGCACCGGAGCCGCACCAAGCTGCGCCGCCAGAACACCGCGATTTTGTACCGGGATGTGCTGTTCGAGAAGCTGTCCCAGAACGTGGACGACGTTTTCCTGCTGCTGGATGCCCAAAAGCACCGGGCGGATTATGTCAGCCCGAACATAGAACGGCTGCTGGGCCTGACGCTGAAGAGCGTGCGCAAGAATATCGGCACGCTGGCCCTGCTGCCCCCGGCGGATTCCCCCGGCCGCACCAAAAACCGTCTGGAAGGGCTTGCCTGCGGCGACCAGCGCGAATGGGACACGGAGTTTGTCCATCAGAAAACCGGGGAGCATCGCTGGTTCCATGTGGTTGCCATGGGCAGCGAGGTCGAGGGACAAACCAAGCACATTCTGGTTCTGTCTGACCGCACCGCCGACAGGCAGGCGAACCAGGCGCTCTCGGACGCCGTGGCCGCCGCCGAAAACGCCAACCGCGCCAAGAGTACCTTCCTTTCCAGCATGTCCCACGACATCCGCACCCCCATGAACGCCATCATCGGCTTTACCACGCTGGCGGTCAGCCATCTGGACGACAGGGACCGCGTGAAGGAATACCTTACCAAGATACTTGCCTCCGGCAACCACCTGCTTTCGCTCATCAACGATATTCTGGATATGAGCCGCATCGAAAGCGGAAAGATCCAGCTGGACGAGACCGAGGTCAACCTTTCCGACGTGCTGCACGACATAAAGACCATCGTCAGCGGGCAGTTTTACGCAAAGCAGCTGGAATTGTATATGGATGCGATAGATATTACCGATGAGGACGTCTATTGCGACAAGACCCGGCTGAATCAGGTTTTGATGAACCTTTTGTCCAACGCCATCAAGTTCACCCCCGCGGGCGGCACGGTGTCGCTGCGGGTGCGCCAGCTTGCCGGCCAGGTCAGCGGCTGCGGGCAGTATGAGTTCCGCGTCAAGGACAACGGCATCGGCATGAGCCCGGAGTTCGCCCAAAAAATCTTTGAGCCCTTTGAGCGCGAGCGCACCTCCACGGTAAGCAAGATACAGGGCACCGGGCTGGGTATGGCCATTACCAAAAACATTGTGGATATGATGGGCGGCACCATTGAGGTGCAGACCGCGCCGGAAAAAGGCTCTGAATTTATCGTCCGTGTGCCGCTGCGCATACAGGCAGAGCACCGCAAGACGGAAAAGATCCCCACGCTGGAGGGTCTGAAGGCGCTGGTGGTGGACGACGATTTCAACACCTGCGACAGCGTGACCAAGATGCTGGTCACGGTGGGTATGCGCGCCGATTGGACGCTTTCCGGCAAGGAGGCCGTGCTGCGCGCACGGCAGTCCATCGAGATGGGCGATACCTACAAGGCTTATATCATCGACTGGCGCCTGCCGGATATGAACGGCATCGAGGTCACCCGCCAGATCCGCAGCCTGCACGATGATACGCCTATTATTATCCTGACCGCCTATGACTGGTCCGACATTGAGGACGAGGCAAAGGCCGCCGGTGTCACGGCGTTCTGCCCCAAGCCGATGTTCCTGTCGGACCTGCGCGACTCCCTGATGACCGCCATCGGGCAGAAGCCGGAGGAGCAGCAGGGCGTATTGCCCAAGGAACCCACCGACTTTGCGGGCAAGCACATCCTGCTTGCCGAGGATAACGAGCTGAACCGCGAGATCGCCGTGGAGATTCTGAACGCCTACGGCTTTGAGGTCGATACCGCCGAGAACGGCGCCATCGCCGTGGAAAAGGTCTGCACCGCCGCGCCGGGGCAGTACGATCTGGTGCTGATGGACGTCCAGATGCCGATCATGGACGGCTACACCGCCACCCGCCGCATCCGCGAGCTGGAAAACCCCGCCCTGGCAGGCATCCCCATTCTTGCCATGACGGCGAACGCCTTTGACGAGGACCGCCGCAACGCCCTGGAATGCGGCATGAACGGTTTCCTGTCCAAGCCCATCGTGATCGCCGACCTTGTGCAGGAGATGCGCAAGGTCCTGTAACACGCGGTGTTTCAGAGCCGGGAATCATACGCAAAGCCAAAACAAAAAACGCAGCCACGCTATTTTGCGGTAAAAGAGCGTGGCTGCGTTTTTTGTGGGTGTCCCTGTTGGTCGGAAACGTAATCCGTAGGGGCGCATTCTATATGCGCCCGCGGAGGTTTATCCTGCCGCAAGCGGGCACGGGCGGATATGGAATCCGCCCCTACGTTTTTGAAGCGGCAGAGTCCCCCCGCAGAGGGCGGTGCCCCGCGCAGAGTTTTCTCCCTTTGTCGGAAACGCAATCCGTAGGGGCGCATTCTATATGCGCCCGCGGAAGTTTATCTTACCGCAAACGGGCACGGGCGGATATGGAATCCGCCCCTACGTTTTTTGTGGGGACGGAGAGGGGCACGTTTTTCCCTGTTGCGTGTGTAGGGGCGACCATTGGTCGCCCGTCAACTTACCGCCGCAACGCATTTTCCGGGACAGTTTTCTTGTAAGGCAAGCGGGTACGGGCGAGCAATGCTCGCCCCTACAAATGTTTTTTGACAGTCTAAGCCCGAAATATTCCTGCCTGCCGCACGTTTCTCTCCCCCACCGCCTGCGGGCGGAGCCCCCTCGCAGAGGGGGCCAAGAGAGGGCGATGCCCTGCGCGGAGTTTTCTCCCTTTGGCCGAAGACGAAATCCGTAGGGGCGCATTCTATATGCGCCCGCGGAAGTTTGCCCTTGCCGCAAGCGGGCACGGGCGGATATGGAATCCGCCCCTACGTTTTTGAAGCGGCAGAGCACCAGCCGTCACGGGGCGTGACGGCTGGTAAGAGTTATAGTTTTAGGGGGGTGGTGTTTACCCAACGCTGACTTCAAAGGTTTGTAAACCGTGTAAGCAGCATCGCTGCTAAGCACAGGGTAGTCGTCTGTGCCGATACGCTGCCCCCAAACCTGCGCGGCAGTTGTGCCCAGTGCTGAATCGTTTAGCGCTTGCTGCAGCAGGTACGCCACATAGTCGCTTTTGAACTCAGCTGCGGTTTTGGCAGTACCGCCTTTAGAAGTCTCTGCACTTGTATCAAGGTAATAGCAGTTGGTGGAGTCATCACCACCACCGCACACGCCGCCGACACGATTTTTGCCGGAAACCTTGCCGGTGTTGTGGCAGTTCAGCACACGCCCTACGTGATCACCCCTTTGGTTAGAACCGCAGATACCGCCGACAGCATTGCCTGTACCTTTTACTGTACAGCCGGAGGTACAGTTCTCTACGGTGCCACCATCGTTCCTCCCGCAGATGTCACCGACATTCACTTTCCCGGACACATAGGAATCCGCGATGGTGACATTTTTCACGGTGCCGCCCGCGCCAACGCAGCCGAACAAACCAACGTAGTTCTCATTGACATTAACGTACAGCCCTCTGATGGTGTGACCGTCGCCGTCAAATGTGCCAATAAACGGACGGTTTAGTGTACCAACGGGCTTCCACTTATCGAAGGTGGTGTTGGTGTTCAAATCGCCGTTGCTGTCTAATACGCCTTCGTTGATGGTGATGTCCTTCGTCAGCTTTGCCTTATAAAGAGAAATACAAAGTTATGGAAGAATGACACTTGAAACTGAGTGTCTTTTTCTGTGCCGTGAAATGACAAACTATTTCATTTCTGCTTGATTCCCTTAAAACTTATTAGTCTATGGTTTGTCAAGAGCTTGTTGCGTAAGCAATGCATTAGCACTCTTTACAAATCATAGACTGATAAGTAATCTCTCAAAAGCGGAAAAGAAATGGTAATACTTAAAGCAACATGATATAATAAGTTAAGAAAGCTGGAAGTTAAAGAGATATGCAACTTAAGATTTTTTTAGAAATATATTCTCTAAAAATTTATATTTTTCTGTTAATTATATTCATTTTTATAAAAGGAATTGCTACTTGGCATAAAAATAACAATTCTCCTCGCTTAACCGTATCGGCAAAAATAGTGGCAAAACGCCAGAATACCACACATCACAATCGTCCGAATGCAGGAGATATGTCAGGAGCACATGGCTATCATACAACAATCAGCACTACTTATTATGTCACTTTTCAAGTAGAAAGTGGCGACAGAATGGAGATGTCTGTATCTGGCTCAGAGTACGGAACACTTGCAGAAGGAGATAAAGGAACGCTGACGTTTCAAGGCACAAGATTTTTAACCTTTAATAGGGAAAATTGAGTTTAGAGGTGTATTATGAACAAGTTTTTGAATAATACAAGAAGTACAGAAAATGAAATACCAGTTAGCAGAAAAATCAGAAATACAATACTTATACTGTGTCTTGGAATAGTTCTAGGAACTTTTTCAAAATTTTTAGATAATACAGCAAGCAATGCTTTGCCGTTTATATTTGAATATTTAGATGTTAGAAATTTTCTTGGTCGTTTTGCTGTATGGTTACTTATTGCCTTATGTATAGCAATTTATAGTCGTTCTTCACTTAGAGCGTCGTTAAATGTATTTGTATTTTTTGTTGGAATGGTTTCCAGTTATTATATATATTCCAACTATGTCGCAGGCTTTCTTCCGAAAAGTTATGCAATGATTTGGGTTGGCTTTACAGCTATTTCTCCATTCTTAGCATTTATTTGTTGGTACGCTAAGGGAGAAAGCAAAATATCTTTTATGCTTTCGGTAATAATAATTGCTATTTTATTCAATTTTACATTTATTTATGGCTGGATTTATTTTGATATATATTCAATTTTAGAAGTGATAGTCTTTTGCTGTGGCTTAGTGGCTCTAAAACGTAATACCATTAAGGAGACAGCGTATATGATATTAAGTGCTGTTGTGATTGCTGTTATACTCAATTTGTTAGTTCCATTCCATTTTAGTTAGATAGAGGTTAATGTTATATACAAACAGGCTACAAATTTAACGAACCGACAGAGTGATCCGCCAGCGGTGGCGGTCGTAAGACATAGCGCCACGCCAGCTTGCTGGCGAGCGGGCGGTTCACTTCGTCGGTTGGGCGAGCGTAGCGAGCCTTATCAAGCCCCCGTTATCTAACAGGGGGGTACTATTACAAAAAACAAAAGCCAAAACACATACAAAAGCCCCGATATGAAACGATGTACGAAGTTATAAGGACTTACTGTACTTCACACCCTGTCATTTCTACCCGACAGGTTGAAAACAGCATATCGGAAGCACAAAATACAAGGTGTATGCTCCTATGGGCGTATGCCTTTTTTGATTGGAAGAATGAACATGAACGACATGGAATTTATCGAAGCATTGAAAACAAAACGGAACGCCTGCGGCTATTCCCAAAGCAGGCTGGCAAAGGAACTGCATATCAGCAGGCAAAACCTGAATGAGATTGAAAACGGGAAAACAAGAGCCAGCAAGGAAATGAAGCATACGCTCCTACATTATCTCGACTACTGCAAATGCACACAGCCTTTTACACTGAACGTTGATTATCTGCGTGTCCGCTTCCCTACGACGGACGCACTGGCGATTATCAAAGACGTGCTGGCTATGAAGATAGAATACTTTATCCATGAAGATTACGGACTGTTCGGTTATGAGGAATTATACCTCTATGGATAGATTGTCGTTACGGCTTCTAAAGACGCTTCTATGGGCGTTTTACTGGAATTAAAGGGCATGGGCTGTCGGCACTTGGAACATGTCTTACAGGCAATGAAAACAGGCTGGTATCACTTCCTGAGCCGTTGCATGGACTATGGGGGTATCTTTAAGCGTCTGGACTTGGCAATCAATGACATGGGCGGACTGCTGGACATAGAAATCTTAAGGGAATGCTATTACGCTGATAAGGTATGGAAACGTTCCAGAAAATATGAGGGCGTGGACAGCGGAAAACTGTCGGGAACAAAGGGAGATACCGCAAAGACCTTTTATATCGGTTCAAAGAACAGCCCTATCCACTTCTGCCTATACGAGAAAGAAAAGGAGCAAAGGAATAAGGGCATACAGACCGACATCAAGAACCGCTTTGAAATCCGTCTGAAAAATGAAAAGGCAGGACAGGCGGCGGAGGAGCTTGTTTTTTCAAGAAATCCCGAACAGACCATTGCAAGCCTTATCCTCATGCAGGTGGACTTTCCCGACTATATCCTGTGGGATATATTTATCGAGAACATGACCGCTTTTCTTACAAGACAATCAATAACTACAAGCGTTCCTTAAAAGCGTCATTCCACATGGCAATAGAGGACGACTGCGTAAGGAAGAACCCGTTTGATTTCCAGTTAAGCGAGGTCATAGAGGACGACAGCAAACCGAAAGTCACCTTGAGCGGGGAACAGGAAGCAGGGCTGTTAGATTTCATGAAGCAGGACAGAACCTATCAAAAGTACCATGATGATGTGCTTATCCTGCTGAAAACAGGCTTGCATATCTCGGAGCTATGCGGACTGACAAGGAGCGATATTGATTTCAAGAACCATGCAATCCGTATCAATCATCAGCTACTCAAAGACAAGGACGGCTTCTACATAGCAGAGCCAAAGACAAAGAGCGGTTTCCGTAACGTGCCTATGAGCGACGAAACAGAGAAAGCCTTAAAAAGAGTGCTGAAAAGGAAGCAGAAGCCAAAAATCAAAGAGATAGACGGCTACCGCAATTTTCTGTTTCTTAGTCCTCATGGCTACCCTATGCAGGAAAGCAGTTATAAATCGGTGCTGAACGGCGTTATAAAGAAGTACAACAAGAGCCATGAGAAAACGCCGTTGCCGAGGATAACGCCCCACAGTCTAAGACATACGTTCTGCACACAGCTTGCACAAAAGAACATGAACCCAAAGAATTTACAGTATATCATGGGACACGCAAGCATAACGATAACGCTGGACTTATATGCTCATGCGTCAGAGGCAGGAGCAAACAGGGAAATGCGAAGCCTGATAGCATGATTTACAACGATTTGTACAACGTTTGCGAGCAGAAATATAAGGGATTGCGTGCAGTTCCACGGCAGACCTGCAAGAAGAAAAAACCGCCAAACCCTTATAAACAGGGATATATTGACGGTTCATGATAGTTATAAAAAGATACTGAAAAATCTATGCTGTTTTATTGTGAAATATATGCATCCTCCAATGTTGCCGGAACTGACACACACTCCAATTCTGGCTGTATTTCAGAAATCACTCTTAATTGTAATCCTCCCTCAACGTATTGTTTTGATGTAATACGATATTTACGTTCCACTTCTCTCGCTTTTTCCTCATCTGGTACTTTGCAAACCCATATTTTTCCCTGTGCTTTTTCAACTAAATTCTTCATAGACCCCGCATATAAAAAACTGCCTTTGTGCATAATTGCAAGTTGGTTACAGGTCGCAGCTAAATCTTCTACCACATGAGTTGAAAACAAAACTGTTCTGTTCTCAGAAAAATCTACTAATAAATTTCGGATACGAATACGTTCTTCTGGATCTAATCCGGTAGTCGGTTCATCTACAATTAGAAATTCCGGTTCATTCAAAAGTGCCTGCACCAATCCAACCCGCCTTTTCATACCGCCTGATAATTGTTTCATTTTTTTCTTTCGATGTTCTATGAGACTGGTCTTTTTCAAATAATATTCTATCCGCTTTCTACATTCTGCTTTCGGGACACCTGTCAGATCTCCCATATACTCCAAACACTCCTGAACCGTCAAATTAGGATATAGTTCAATTTCCTGTGGCAAATACCCTATCTTTCTTTGGATTTTTTCATAGTTTCCTTCGCTATACAAAATTCTGTCTAATGTAACCATTCCATTTGTGGGTTTCAGCACAGTAGTTAAAACCCTCATCAACGTTGTCTTTCCCGCTCCATTTTCTCCCAATAGTCCAAATATCCCATTTGGTATATCTAAATCTGCATGGTCGATCGCTGTGACACCATTCTTAAATCTTACTGTTAAATCCTCAATATGAATACTCATAAATTTACCCTCTCTTTCTTACGATCTTCGGCAATGTCAATAACAAAATCAGTCCGATACAAATACACAAGCCTTTCCCATACAGCCATGTAATATCGGCAGTATTTTCTATATCCCTAAAAGAATAAGAAAACAGATTCCATGCTCCGAAAAGTTTATCTCCACCTGTGGAATTTGTTGCTACCCATATCAAAAGACTGCTTCCAATCCCCATCCACATATTGCGAAAAAGCATAGACAATGTATTAGCCAATATTCCCCAAAAGAAAATGGTTACTACAATCGCCCCAAAATATGCAATAAACTGAAGTATTTCACTTTCTGTTGCCGGATGTGTGACTGGTTTTTGAAACACAAAAAACAATCCGTAACCTAAAACGGCAAGCAGTAATAAAAAAACTTCCTGTATCATTATTCGCTGCATGATGGAGCAAATTCTCTTTCTTATTGGATACAGCCTATGGATTTCTGATCGCTTGCTTGTAATTTCCTGCACATAAGTGTCCGCACAAAAAACAGCAGTCAATATAGCAAAAGGTGCCTCAATAGAAAGTCCTATTTCATTTGTGAATACAACCCCACGTATCAAGCTTAAAATCACAACAAAAGATACTGCATAAGCAATCTTATAAAACGGCAGAACAATCTTCATTTCCTTCTTCATTTACATCCGCCTCCTCTTCCAAATCTGTATTGAAATCAGAATAATCACTACAGATGCTAAAATAAGAAAACTCTGATTTAAAAGTGCCATTGGCGGCGGTGCCGTATCAAAAAGCTGTCCGGGGAATCGAACCATAATTGCGAAAGGTCTTCCCCAATATCCGTAAACTCCTTCCGCATTTCTTCCTCCCATATTGGAATACACCATATAAAGAATCAGAAGTGGCACTCCCGGAAGTGGATTTTTAAATATAAGGGAAATCAATGTATATACACTTACAATCATCAACATATTGGGAAGGATATAAAGTACAGTTTACAAGGGACTACACAGGGTAACGGTCTGACGGGAGGTGTGCCGCCCGTCAGATTTTCCATGTGATATTCAAGCTGTCGCTTGTGGCGGCTATGGTGGTAATCATCAAATCCACCACCCGCCGCTTGTCGTCAAAGGATACATTCTCCCAAGTGTCGAGGTAGCCGGA
>ENA-OQKP01001244-OQKP01001244.1-human-gut-metagenome-genome-assembly--contig:-NODE-1244-length-12659-cov-5.854453_pt1 | contig 12659 bp, 10 predicted proteins | sample MGYA00242780_ERZ504802 | MGnify/ENA primary metagenome ERZ504802 (study PRJEB26092, sample SAMD00036406) | human gut metagenome | host: Homo sapiens | study: EMG produced TPA metagenomics assembly of... | reverse complement strand
GTACAGCAGCAAAATATTTTTATCGGTTGCGCCGCCGTGGCGGATTATCGCGCAGCTACCGTGGCCCCAGAAAAAATCAAAAAGCAGGCCACGCAGGGTGATGAATTAACAATAAAAATGGTTAAAAACCCCGATATCGTCGCAGGCGTTGCCGCACTAAAAGACCATCGACCTTACGTCGTTGGATTTGCCGCCGAAACAAATAATGTGGAAGAATACGCCCGGCAAAAACGTATCCGTAAAAACCTTGATCTGATCTGCGCGAACGATGTTTCCCAGCCAACTCAAGGATTTAACAGCGACAACAACGCATTACACCTTTTCTGGCAGGACGGAGATAAAGTCTTACCGCTTGAGCGCAAAGAGCTCCTTGGCCAATTATTACTCGACGAGATCGTGACCCGTTATGATGAAAAAAATCGACGTTAAGATTCTGGACCCGCGCGTTGGGAAGGAATTTCCGCTCCCGACTTATGCCACCTCTGGCTCTGCCGGACTTGACCTGCGTGCCTGTCTCGACGACGCCGTAGAACTGGCTCCGGGTGACACTACGCTGGTTCCGACCGGGCTGGCGATTCATATTGCCGATCCTTCACTGGCGGCAATGATGCTGCCGCGCTCCGGATTGGGACATAAGCACGGTATCGTGCTTGGTAACCTGGTAGGATTGATCGATTCTGACTATCAGGGCCAGTTGATGATTTCCGTGTGGAACCGTGGTCAGGACAGCTTCACCATTCAACCTGGCGAACGCATCGCCCAGATGATTTTTGTTCCGGTAGTACAGGCTGAATTTAATCTGGTGGAAGATTTCGACGCCACCGACCGCGGTGAAGGCGGCTTTGGTCACTCTGGTCGTCAGTAACACATACGCATCCGAATAACGTCATAACATAGCCGCAAACATTTCGTTTGCGGTCATAGCGTGGGTGCCGCCTGGCAAGTGCTTATTTTCAGGGGTATTTTGTAACATGGCAGAAAAACAAACTGCGAAAAGGAACCGTCGCGAGGAAATACTTCAGTCTCTGGCGCTGATGCTGGAATCCAGCGATGGAAGCCAACGTATCACGACGGCAAAACTGGCCGCCTCTGTCGGCGTTTCCGAAGCGGCACTGTATCGCCACTTCCCCAGTAAGACCCGCATGTTCGATAGCCTGATTGAGTTTATCGAAGATAGCCTGATTACTCGTATCAACCTGATTCTGAAAGATGAGAAAGACACCACAGCGCGCCTGCGTCTGATTGTGTTGCTGCTTCTCGGTTTTGGTGAGCGTAATCCTGGCCTGACCCGCATCCTCACTGGTCATGCGCTAATGTTTGAACAGGATCGCCTGCAAGGGCGCATCAACCAGCTGTTCGAGCGTATTGAAGCGCAGTTGCGTCAGGTATTGCGTGAAAAGAGAATGCGTGAGGGTGAAGGTTACACCACCGATGAAACCCTGCTGGCAAGCCAGTTGCTGGCATTTTGTGAAGGTATGCTGTCACGATTTGTCCGCAGCGAGTTTAAATACCGCCCGACGGATGATTTTGACGCCCGCTGGCCGCTAATTGCCGCACAGTTGCAGTAATATGACGCCGGATGACTTTTCATCCGGCGAGTTTCGTTAAACGCCAAACTCTTCGCGATAGGCCTTAACCGCCGCCAGATGTTCCGCCATTTCTGGCTTCTCTTCCAGGTAAGCAATCAGGTCTTTCAGGGTGATGATAGAGATCACCTTGCAGTTGTAATCACGCTCAACTTCCTGAATCGCCGAAATTTCGCCGCGCCCGCGTTCCTGACGATCAAGCGAAATCAACACGCCTGCAAGCGTCGCGCCATTGGCCTGAATAATTTCCATCGACTCGCGAATCGCCGTTCCGGCGGTGATCACATCATCTACCAGCATTACGCGTCCTTGTAACGCGCTACCAACCAGATTACCGCCTTCACCGTGGTCTTTTGCCTCTTTGCGGTTAAAGCAGTACGGTAGGTCAAGGTCATGATGCTCCGCCAGCGCCACGGCGGTAGTGGTGGCAATCGGGATCCCTTTGTAAGCAGGGCCAAACAGCAGATCGAACTCAATGCCGGAATCCACCAATGCTTCAGCGTAAAAACGGCCTAACAGTGCCAGATCGCGCCCGGTATTAAACAGCCCGGCGTTGAAGAAATAGGGGCTTTTGCGCCCGGATTTCAGCGTAAACTCGCCAAACTTTAACACCTGCTTGCTAAGCGCAAATTCAATAAACTGGCGCTGATATGGTTTCATGCCTTCGCTCCTCATCTTACTTTTCTACAGACAAAAAAAAGGCGACTCATCAGTCGCCTTAAAAATCAGTTTGCCAGCGCCGCCTTCTGCGTCGCTACAATGGATTCGATTCCCCCTCGGGCCAGCGCCAACAAGGTGAGTAACTCTTCGTGGGTGAACGGTTCGCCTTCTGCCGTCCCCTGCACTTCAATGATACGCCCGTCTTCGGTCATCACTACGTTCATGTCGGTCTCTGCGGCAGAGTCTTCAACATATTCCAGATCGCAAACCGCTTCACCGTTCACAATCCCGACAGAGACCGCGGCTACCATCCCTTTCATTGGATTAGTTTTCAGCTTGCCGTTTTCCACCAGCTTCTGTAGCGCATCTGCCAGCGCCACGCAGGCACCCGTAATCGAAGCGGTACGCGTGCCACCATCAGCCTGAAGCACGTCGCAGTCCAGCGTAATGGTGAACTCACCCAGTGCTTTCAAATCTACTGCCGCGCGAAGAGCACGGGCGATCAGACGCTGGATTTCCATTGTGCGTCCACCCTGCTTACCTTTCGCCGCTTCACGCGCGTTACGGGTATGGGTAGAACGTGGCAGCATACCGTACTCTGCGGTGATCCAGCCCTGGCCCTGACCTTTCAGGAAGCGCGGCACGCCTTCTTCAATAGAGGCGGTACACAATACTTTGGTATCGCCAAATTCGACCAGCACCGAGCCTTCTGCATGTTTTGTATAGTTACGAGTCAGGGTAACGGGACGCACCTGATTATTGCTACGGCCTGCTGGACGCATATTGAAATCTCCGGCTTGAAACAAATGTGGCTGCGCATTATACGGACTTCCGGCGGTTATTCCTATCCTGACAAGGCATCGATGGCTATAATCCTTCCACCTCTCCTTTTATAAACAGGAACGTCTATGATCCGCAGTATGACCGCCTACGCCCGGCGTGAAATCAAGGGTGAATGGGGGAGCGCAACCTGGGAAATGCGCTCGGTAAACCAGCGTTATCTGGAAACTTACTTTCGTCTGCCGGAGCAGTTCCGTAGCCTTGAACCTGTCGTTCGCGAGCGTATTCGTTCTCGCCTGACGCGCGGTAAAGTGGAATGTACTCTGCGCTATGAGCCAGATGTTAGCGCGCAAGGTGAGCTGATCCTCAACGAAAAACTGGCTAAACAGCTGGTAACTGCCGCGAACTGGGTAAAAATGCAGAGCGACGAAGGAGAAATCAACCCGGTTGATATTCTACGCTGGCCGGGCGTGATGGCAGCCCAGGAGCAAGATCTCGACGCGATTGCAGCTGAAATTCTCGCGGCGTTGGATGGCACCCTGGATGACTTTATCATCGCGCGCGAAACCGAAGGTCAGGCGCTGAAAGTGTTGATTGAGCAGCGTCTGGAAGGCGTCACCGCCGAAGTGGTCAAAGTCCGCGCCCATATGCCGGAAATCCTGCAATGGCAGCGTGAGCGTCTGGTAGCGAAGCTGGAAGATGCTCAGGTGCAACTGGAAAACAACCGTCTGGAGCAGGAGTTGGTTCTGCTGGCACAACGAATTGACGTTGCCGAAGAACTGGACCGCCTCGAAGCGCATGTCAAAGAGACCTACAACATTCTGAAGAAAAAAGAAGCCGTTGGTCGTCGTCTGGACTTTATGATGCAGGAGTTCAACCGCGAGTCGAACACTCTTGCGTCGAAATCTATCAACGCCGAAGTGACAAACTCCGCCATCGAGCTGAAAGTGTTGATTGAACAGATGCGCGAGCAGATTCAGAATATCGAGTAAGCGACATATCTCCGTAGGCCGTTGTTAATTACAGCGGCGCTACGCATATAGTTTCGTCCTCATATTTATTTACTCCATACTTTTTCTAATGCATTTTACTTATCACAAAATCAGAAAAATGCATTCTTACTACAGAAAATAGCAATTTCACATAACTACAAATTATCAATCTATTCTCTCCTTAAAAAATCTCAATCGTGACAATGCGCACAAATCGCTACCCTTCCAGACAGATTTTTAGGGAGAGAACCATGCTGTTACACATTTTGTATTTGGTTGGCATTACTGCCGAAGCCATGACGGGGGCGCTGGCGGCCGGACGACGGCGCATGGATACATTTGGCGTAATTATTATTGCGACCGCCACGGCAATTGGCGGAGGGTCAGTGCGCGATATTCTGCTGGGCCACTATCCGCTCGGCTGGGTCAAACACCCGGAATATGTGATTATCGTCGCTACCGCTGCAGTACTCACCACTATAGTTGCTCCTGTAATGCCTTATCTGCGCAAAGTGTTTCTGGTGCTCGATGCGCTCGGACTGGTGGTATTTTCTATCATCGGCGCACAGGTTGCTCTGGATATGGGGCACGGCCCGATTATTGCCGTTGTCGCGGCGGTAACCACCGGCGTGTTTGGCGGCGTTTTGCGCGATATGTTCTGTAAACGCATCCCACTGGTATTCCAGAAAGAGTTGTATGCGGGTGTCTCATTTGCCTCCGCCGTGCTGTACATCGCGCTGCAACACTATGTTTCTAACCATGATGTGGTGATTATCTCCACCCTGGTATTCGGCTTTTTTGCCCGTTTACTGGCGCTACGTCTTAAGCTGGGATTACCGGTCTTTTACTACAGCCACGAAGGTCACTAAGGTTCAAAACCTGTGATCTGCTGGGCAGCCAGCCAACTGCCCAGCTTCTTGATTTGCGCATTTTCCTTCCATTCAATAACCTGTCTGGCGCGCCCCGATCCAGTCCCCGGCAGCTGCTGCCAGAACTGTTCCGTGCTAAATAAAAGTTGCGACCAGGACCGTTCATCACTGGCATTAAGCGCCGCCCGAGTTAGCGGTATTCCCATTGCCATCACCCAGCGAGTAAAAGGCTGCTGACGAGCCAGATTAAACTGATGCCATAACTGCGCACTTTTACTTTTCGCGATCCCCGGCGTGTTCTGTAATTGCTCTGGCGTTAATAAAAGCCAGGAAAAGATATGCTCAAAGCGATGAGTCTGATGCAGGGCGCGCCAGCCGGCCTCACCAATGCCATCAAGCCCCAGAACCTGTTTTGACCCCAGCCAGACTAAGCGTGAAATGAACTGTTCCTGACAAACATCAGAAGCAAAGTAGCAGGTCAACGAGTTAAAGCGGTTTTCTGGTGGTGTCGGTTTTGTACGTTCTGCACCGCGCCACACCACATCATCAATGCGAGGAATACCCTGACCGGCAAGGCTGACGAGGATCTGATCACCAGGCGCAATATCCCACTCCTGCCAGCGCCTGACGGAACCAATATTCACCCGCTGGACTTTTTTATCATCAAGCATGACAGGTGCGAGTGACGCAACCACCGATATTTTACCGCTCTTACCCACCGCAAACTGAATCGCCTTCACTTCGGCAACCCGAGCTACAGGTTGATATTTCCAGGCCACCAGCCACTCCGCCTGGCCCGGTAGCCAATGACGGGATTCGGGTTCTTTCGCCGCTCGCACAACCACGCCATCGGTGACGAAGGGTAATTTTGCTTTCCACCACTCATTGCGTACGTGCGCAACCTCATCAGCATTTTTAACCGCGCGGGTATACGTCTGCGTTAAAGTAAAACCTGCGGTAGCCAGATCCTTTAAACGATCGGTCATTAAATGCGGTCCATCCGGCCATGCCCAGACAAAAACAGCCAGTGAGTTTAGCGTATCGCTATTCCCCTGGCGCATCATCAGGCCAGCAACTTTTGCGCGGGCATTTATTCCCCCCATTTGTTGTTGGATATGCCCCTTACGCTTGAGAAATATTTCCCCCTGAAGCGTGCTGTTGGCTAAAGGCCCGCTAACGGTTTGCGGCACAGCGGAAATTAAGCGAACTTTCTGCGTCCAGTCCTCGCCTTTCAGGCCATTGCCGCGACTGATTGCTTTGTTCAGTTTCCCGTCCCGATAAACCAGGGTTACCGCAACGCCATCAACTTTTGGCTGCACCCAAAGATCGCTACGTTCGCGCATCCAAAGACTTAATGCGTTTTTATCCGCCATTTTGCGTACACCCGTATGGGCAACCGGATGCATAACCGCACCGTTTAAAGGCGGTATCATCACATCGCGGGTCTCGTTCCCAAAACAGCGTTGCCACTGCGTAAGACGGGCGCTTAACTGATCGTAAACACCGTCTTCCACCTCACTTTTCCCTTCCTTCCAGTAGTCATCGTCCCACTGTTTTATTTGCTGTTGCAGGCGGGAAATTTCTTCCTGTGCTCTGGCTGGCGACCAGGCCGGACAGACCGCCCACACCGATGATTGCCAGCACAAGATACTTATTAATATCGCCATCCATACTTTCATCATCACCTCCGCTGTAGATAGTCAGGCAGATATACAATGTGGTGAAGGCAAAGCCGAGTGGCAAAAACGGAGTCTGCGAGGACGCTTCCTGAGAATCGTCTTTATTGCAGTGAATCACAGGCAAATGCGGAAGCAGCTACGCAAAACGCAACAACTTTGCGCAAAAAGTGTGAGCAAGGGCTACGTCACATGGCCGCGCCGTGTATAATAAGCTCGTATGTAGGCTTTATTTCGCTAATCACATACGAAAGATACTCATGGCTCAAGGCACGCTTTATATTGTTTCTGCCCCCAGTGGCGCGGGTAAATCCAGCCTGATTCAGGCTTTATTAAAAACCCAACCGTTGTATGACACCCAGGTTTCTGTTTCACACACCACACGCCAACCGCGTCCTGGTGAAGTCCACGGTGAACATTATTTCTTTGTTAATCATGATGAATTTAAAGAAATGATTAGTAGAGATGCGTTCCTCGAACACGCAGAAGTTTTTGGTAATTACTATGGCACTTCGCGTGAGGCCATTGAGCAAGTACTGGCGACCGGTGTCGATGTTTTTCTCGATATCGACTGGCAGGGTGCGCAGCAAATTCGCCAGAAGATGCCGCACGCGCGGAGTATCTTTATTTTACCGCCGTCCAAAATTGAACTGGACCGCCGTCTACGCGGTCGCGGTCAGGACAGCGAAGAGGTCATTGCAAAGCGTATGGCGCAAGCTGTTGCAGAAATGAGCCATTACGCCGAATATGATTACCTGATTGTGAATGATGACTTCGATACCGCGTTGACCGATTTGAAGACCATTATTCGCGCCGAACGTCTGCGCATGAGCCGCCAAAAGCAGCGTCATGACGCTTTAATCAGCAAATTGTTGGCAGACTGAACCTGATTTCAGTATCATGCCCAGTCATTTCTTCACCTGTGGAGCTTTTTAAGTATGGCACGCGTAACTGTTCAGGACGCTGTAGAGAAAATTGGTAACCGTTTTGACCTGGTACTGGTCGCCGCGCGTCGCGCTCGTCAGATGCAGGTAGGCGGAAAGGATCCGCTGGTACCGGAAGAAAACGATAAAACCACTGTAATCGCGCTGCGCGAAATCGAAGAAGGTCTGATCAACAACCAGATCCTCGACGTTCGCGAACGCCAGGAGCAGCAAGAGCAGGAAGCCGCTGAATTACAAGCCGTTACCGCTATTGCTGAAGGTCGTCGTTAATCACAAAGCGGGTCGCCCTTGTATCTGTTTGAAAGCCTGAATCAGCTGATTCAAAACTACCTGCCGGAAGACCAAATCAAGCGTCTGCGGCAGGCGTATCTCGTTGCACGTGATGCTCACGAGGGGCAAACACGTTCAAGCGGTGAACCCTATATCACGCACCCGGTGGCGGTTGCCTGCATTCTGGCCGAGATGAAACTCGACTATGAAACGCTGATGGCGGCGCTGCTGCATGATGTGATTGAAGATACACCCGCCACCTACCAGGACATGGAACAGCTTTTTGGTAAAAGCGTCGCCGAGCTGGTAGAGGGGGTGTCGAAACTTGATAAACTCAAGTTCCGCGATAAGAAAGAGGCGCAGGCCGAAAACTTTCGCAAGATGATTATGGCGATGGTGCAGGATATCCGCGTCATTCTCATCAAACTTGCCGACCGTACCCACAACATGCGCACGCTGGGCTCACTTCGCCCGGACAAACGTCGCCGCATCGCCCGTGAAACTCTCGAAATATACAGCCCGCTGGCGCACCGTTTAGGTATCCACCACATTAAAACCGAACTCGAGGAGCTGGGTTTTGAGGCGCTGTATCCCAACCGTTATCGCGTAATCAAAGAAGTGGTGAAAGCCGCGCGCGGCAACCGTAAAGAGATGATCCAAAAAATCCTCTCGGAAATCGAAGGGCGTTTGCAGGAAGCGGGAATACCGTGCCGCGTCAGTGGTCGCGAAAAGCATCTTTATTCGATTTACTGCAAAATGGTGCTCAAAGAGCAGCGTTTTCACTCAATCATGGACATCTACGCTTTCCGCGTGATCGTCAATGATTCTGACACCTGTTATCGCGTGCTGGGCCAGATGCACAGCCTGTACAAGCCGCGTCCGGGCCGCGTGAAAGACTATATCGCCATTCCAAAAGCGAACGGCTATCAGTCTTTGCACACCTCGATGATTGGCCCGCACGGCGTGCCGGTTGAGGTCCAGATCCGTACCGAAGATATGGATCAGATGGCAGAGATGGGTGTTGCCGCGCACTGGGCTTATAAAGAGCACGGCGAAACCAGCACTACCGCGCAAATACGCGCCCAGCGCTGGATGCAAAGCCTGCTGGAGCTGCAACAGAGTGCCGGTAGCTCGTTTGAATTTATCGAGAGCGTTAAATCCGATCTCTTCCCGGATGAGATTTACGTTTTCACACCAGAAGGGCGCATTGTCGAACTGCCTGCCGGTGCAACGCCCGTCGACTTCGCTTATGCGGTGCATACCGATATCGGCCATGCCTGCGTGGGCGCACGCGTCGACCGCCAGCCTTACCCGCTGTCGCAGCCGCTTACTAGCGGTCAAACCGTTGAAATCATTACCGCACCGGGTGCTCGCCCGAATGCCGCGTGGCTGAACTTTGTCATCAGCTCGAAAGCGCGCGCCAAAATTCGTCAGTTGCTGAAAAACCTCAAGCGTGATGATTCTGTAAGCCTGGGCCGTCGTCTGCTCAACCATGCGTTGGGTGGTAGCCGTAAGCTCAATGAAATCCCGCAGGAAAATATTCAGCGCGAGCTGGACCGCATGAAGCTGGCAACGCTTGACGATCTGCTGGCTGAAATCGGCCTTGGTAACGCAATGAGCGTGGTGGTCGCGAAAAATCTGCAACATGGGGACGCCTCCATTCCACCGGCAACCCAAAGTCACGGACATCTGCCCATTAAAGGTGCCGATGGCATGCTGATCACCTTTGCGAAATGCTGCCGCCCAATTCCTGGCGACCCGATTATCGCCCACGTCAGCCCCGGTAAAGGTCTGGTGATCCACCATGAATCCTGCCGTAACATCCGTGGCTACCAGAAAGAGCCAGAGAAGTTTATGGCTGTTGAATGGGATAAAGAGACGGCGCAGGAATTCATCACCGAAATCAAGGTGGAGATGTTCAATCATCAGGGCGCGCTGGCAAACCTGACGGCGGCAATTAACACCACGACCTCGAATATTCAAAGTTTGAATACGGAAGAGAAAGATGGTCGCGTCTATAGCGCCTTTATTCGTCTGACCGCCCGTGACCGTGTGCATCTGGCGAATATCATGCGCAAAATCCGCGTGATGCCAGACGTGATTAAAGTCACCCGAAACCGAAATTAATGTTTTATGAACCCAACACGTTATGCACGCATCTGCGAAATGCTCGCCAGGCGGCAGCCTGATCTGACCGTCTGCATGGAGCAGGTCCACAAACCTCATAACGTTTCTGCGATTATTCGTACCGCAGATGCCGTTGGCGTACATGAAGTTCATGCTGTCTGGCCTGGCAGCCGGATGCGCACCATGGCTTCGGCAGCTGCGGGTAGTAACAGCTGGGTACAGGTGAAAACGCACCGCACCATTGGCGATGCCGTCGCTCATCTGAAAGGCCAGGGCATGCAGATTCTGGCAACCCATCTTTCTGATAACGCTGTTGATTTCCGCGAAATTGATTACACTCGCCCGACCTGTATTTTGATGGGACAGGAGAAAACGGGCATCACGCAGGAAGCGTTGGCCCTGGCGGATCAGGATATCATCATTCCGATGATCGGCATGGTGCAGTCGCTGAATGTTTCCGTTGCCTCAGCCCTCATTCTTTACGAAGCCCAGCGCCAGCGGCAAAATGCGGGCATGTACCTGCGTGAAAACAGCATGTTGCCGGAAGCCGAGCAACAACGCCTGCTGTTTGAAGGCGGCTATCCGGTGCTGGCGAAAGTCGCAAAACGCAAAGGTCTGCCCTACCCCCACGTTAATCAGCAAGGCGAGATTGAAGCCGATGCTGACTGGTGGTCCACCATGCAGGCCGCAGGGTAAGCGCGATGAAAGGTCGCCTGTTAGATGCTGTCCCGCTCAGTTCCCTAACGGGCGTTGGCGCAGCGCTTAGTAACAAGCTGGCGAAAATCAACCTGCATACCGTACAGGATTTGCTCTTACACCTTCCTCTGCGCTACGAAGATCGCACACATCTCTACCCCATCGGTGAACTACTGCCGGGTGTTTATGCCACGGTGGAAGGCGAAGTGCTGAACTGCAATATCTCCTTCGGCGGTCGGCGGATGATGACCTGCCAGATCAGCGACGGTTCCGGCATTCTCACTATGCGCTTTTTCAACTTCAATGCGGCAATGAAAAATAGCCTGGCGACAGGCCGCCGCGTGCTGGCCTATGGCGAAGCAAAGCGCGGCAAATATGGTGCGGAGATGATCCACCCGGAATACCGCGTACAGGGCGATCTCAGCACGCCAGAGTTACAGGAAACGCTCACGCCGGTTTACCCAACTACGGAAGGCGTAAAGCAGGCTACGCTGCGTAAATTAACCGACCAGGCGCTGGATCTGCTCGACACATGCGCCATTGAAGAACTCCTGCCGCCGGAACTGTCACAAGGAATGATGACGCTACCGGAAGCGTTGCGCACTTTGCACCGCCCACCGCCGACGCTACAGCTTAGCGATCTCGAAACCGGGCAGCATCCGGCACAACGCCGGCTGATTCTGGAAGAGTTGCTGGCGCACAACCTCAGCATGTTGGCGTTACGTGCCGGTGCACAACGTTTTCATGCTCAGCCGCTGAGCGCCAATGACGCGCTGAAAAATAAACTCCTCGCCGCCTTACCGTTCAAGCCAACGGGCGCACAGGCACGCGTAGTGGCGGAGATCGAGCGCGATATGGCGCTGGATGTGCCGATGATGCGTCTGGTGCAGGGCGATGTAGGTTCCGGTAAAACGCTGGTCGCCGCCCTCGCCGCGTTGCGTGCGATTGCGCACGGCAAACAGGTGGCATTGATGGCACCAACCGAATTACTCGCCGAGCAGCACGCCAATAACTTCCGTAACTGGTTTGCACCGCTCGGTATCGAAGTAGGCTGGCTCGCCGGAAAACAGAAAGGTAAAGCACGACTGGCTCAGCAAGAAGCCATCGCCAGCGGTCAGGTGCAGATGATTGTTGGTACGCACGCCATTTTCCAGGAACAGGTGCAGTTTAACGGCCTGGCGCTGGTGATTATCGACGAACAGCATCGTTTTGGCGTGCATCAGCGTCTGGCGTTATGGGAGAAAGGCCAGCAGCAGGGCTTCCATCCGCATCAGTTGATCATGACCGCCACGCCCATCCCCCGCACGCTGGCGATGACTGCGTATGCCGATCTCGATACCTCGGTGATAGATGAGCTGCCACCAGGCCGCACGCCAGTGACTACGGTCGCTATTCCTGATACCCGCCGTACCGACATCATTGACCGCGTGCGCCACGCCTGTATGACTGAAGGGCGTCAGGCGTACTGGGTTTGTACGTTGATTGAAGAGTCGGAATTACTGGAAGCGCAGGCGGCGGAAGCGACCTGGGAAGAGTTGAAACTGGCGCTACCAGAGTTGAATGTTGGCCTGGTACACGGACGGATGAAACCCGCCGAGAAACAGGCGGTGATGACATCGTTTAAACAAGGCGAGCTACACCTGCTGGTTGCCACTACTGTCATTGAAGTCGGTGTTGATGTACCCAATGCCAGTCTGATGATTATCGAAAACCCGGAGCGTCTGGGTCTGGCGCAGTTACACCAGCTTCGCGGGCGTGTAGGTCGTGGCGCGGTGGCTTCTCACTGCGTGCTGCTCTACAAAACGCCGCTCTCCAAAACCGCGCAAATCCGCCTGCAGGTACTACGCGACAGCAACGATGGTTTTGTGATTGCACAGAAAGATCTGGAGATTCGCGGCCCTGGCGAATTGTTAGGTACACGTCAGACGGGTAATGCTGAATTTAAAGTGGCGGATTTACTGCGCGATCAGGCGATGATCCCGGAAGTTCAGCGCCTGGCGCGACATATTCACGAACGTTACCCACAACAGGCAAAAGCCCTGATAGAACGCTGGATGCC
>ENA-OQKP01001231-OQKP01001231.1-human-gut-metagenome-genome-assembly--contig:-NODE-1231-length-12772-cov-4.011388_pt1 | contig 12772 bp, 8 predicted proteins | sample MGYA00242780_ERZ504802 | MGnify/ENA primary metagenome ERZ504802 (study PRJEB26092, sample SAMD00036406) | human gut metagenome | host: Homo sapiens | study: EMG produced TPA metagenomics assembly of... | reverse complement strand
CTCATTTATCTTAGCTCCCGGCTTGCAGGTCGGGTCAAATACCTTGCTTGAGCGCTCGAATTTTACACCTTCCTCGTCCATGCATGCTCTAATATTATCTGCCCTATCGTCATTTCCAAACACGCCAATATAATTTACCTTCTCGGCGCCGTCTCTTTTACAATCCACTGCAACATTAACTGCATTTCCTCCCGGATAATAAATGCCTTCATCAAGATAACAGTCTGTTACATTATCACCAACTGCAATCAGCTTCATTTGTGCGTCCTCCTGTCTGTTAAAAATATTGCTGTTCACGAGACGCTCTTTTGCAAAACTGCGTGAACTATAATAAAAACAGTCTCCTGCTTTCCTGCTTCATGCAGTAAAAGCAGGAGACCTTACTTATTAATACTCCATCTGCCACATATATCTGCGGACTGAAAGAGCATGTCCTCTTTCATGTGCAAGAGAATCAATCATCTCACGTACAACTGTGCCAGCTAACAGCGGTGCTACATACTCCTGTACACCTGGCTCAATTCCAGTTAAATCAAACTCTGCTTCATCAATTACTGCCAGCTTCTGTGAAAACTTGCTGCAGAAATTGTAAGCTCTTTCATCCAATTCTCTAGTTGCTCCAATACCCTTAACAAGTACAAACGGTACATCAAAGTCTGTTACCTCAAATGGTCCATGGAAATACTCTCCTGAATGGATGCAATTAGAATGAATCCACTGCATTTCCATAAACAGGCAGATTGCAAGAGAATACATCTCGCCATAGTTTGCTCCGCTTCCCATTGTGTAAATTACAGTCTCACGCTTGTAATCCTTACCCCACTGTGAACCAAAATCTGCATACTTTGCCTTGATGCGCTCTGTTACCTCTGCAAGATTATTTAAGGACTCAGCGCCCTTTACCCACTTCTCAGACGGCTCAACTACATTCAGCATATCAAATGCCAGTGTGTACAGAATTACTTTGCTAAGATCATTTGGATCTGCCTCTGGACCATGCTCATAATGGATCGGATACTCACAAGCCTTCCACAGCGGAGAATCAACAAGGTTTGTCAGAGAAATGGAAACTGCTCCCTTCTCCTTTGCAAGCTCTGCTGCTCTGACAGTCTCTGGTGTATTTCCAGAATGGGAAATAGTTAATACAACGCAGGTATCGTCCAGCACCTTCGGTGTTGCCTTTACGAACTCGTTAGAAGTGTAAATAGCGGACGGAATGCTGGTCTCGCGGTCAAACATGTACTGAATTGGCATCATGGATGCCTGAGAGCCTCCGCATGCAACGAAATAAAATCTGCGGATTGTTTTTCTCTCTTTAACAGCTGCTACTGCAGCCTGGATCTGGGAAAGATGTTCTGCTTTCATGTGTAACCCTCCATATTTGTATTCTGGCTTCATATAACACGGTAGCCATTTGTATTATAACGTTATATAACGTTTTGTCTTATATTATACCTATTTTACCCATTTGTCAAGTAGTTTTTTTCAATTAGCACATTAAAGTAATAAATTTTTTTATACCTTTTCAGAGCCATGATTTTAAGTGCACCAACCTTGACTTTTCTCTCTTTTTTTACTATACTTAATTTTGATATATGTAATATAACATCTTATAATGTCTTTATCTTAATAATAAATATCAGGGGGTTTTTATGTTAGACACAAATAGTCTTAAACCACTTTATATACAGCTTGAAGCTGAGATACGTCAGGCTTTGAGAGAAAAAAAATATCTTCCAGGGGATCGTCTTCCCAGTGAAGAAGAATTGTGTGAACAGTATCAGGTAAGCCGCATTACTGTCCGCAAGGCCATCCAACAGCTAACAGATCAGCATATCCTTGAAAAGCATCGTGGAAAAGGTACGTTTGTTTCCACCCCTTCAAGAAGCGTTGATCTAAAGGAGCATGGCTTTACAAATTATTTATCTGCAATCGGACATAAATCACATCATCTTCTATTAAAAAAAGAGCTGCAGTCTTCTGATGATTTTTTATGTGAAACGCTTTCTCTTCAGCCTAATGAACCAGTTTGTTACGTGCAGCGTCTAATTTTTGAGGATGATTCACCGCTTGCCTTAGATGAAATTTATATTTCTTCTTTAACTTATCCAGATTTTCTTGACCGCATAACAGGTGATATTTCTTTCTATGAACTGCTCGATAACTACTATAACGTATCTCGCGGTGAATCTGTATGTGAGATTGCTGTCCGTATTGCAAATGCTGAGCAGGCATCCATCCTTCATTGTCAGGCTGGCGATCCTCTTTTTCTTTTACAAAAAACGTGTTTTGCAGTTGACGGCACACCGATCCATTATTCACGCTCTCTTGTGCGCGGTGATCGAATCTCCTATACCATATGCACACAAAATTCACACACACAGTTTATCTCTAATATAAATAATTGATATTTTATTTACAAGGCAGGAAAAAAGTTGCAGAAGACTGCAATTTTTTTCTTGCCTTTTATTATTATATGTTATAATATTACATTATATAATGTTTTTATCAAATAATTGTATTATGGAGGGATTTTATGCTGAAGTTTCAAGAAGAATCGTTACGTCAATCTGTAAACGGTGCACTCGCTCTGCGCCATCAAATCAATCCATTTCTGGATGCCATCTTTGAAAAAGGTATTACAAATATATGTTTTCTGGGAATTGGCGGTACATACGCATCTGCCATGCAGACAGTTTCTCATATGAAAGAATTTACGTCAATGGAAGTATTCGCCGAAAATGCAGCTGAATATATAACAACTGGCAATCGACGTATCATGGATGGTACACTTCTTATTTATTCATCTGTGACTGGCAGTACACCTGAAATAGTTAAAGCCGTTGAAAAAGCACATGCAGCACATGCCACTATTCTTGCTTTCCTTGACAATCCAAATCCTCATCTGCGCGAGTTATGTGAGCTATGCATCTCATATCCGCAAAATGAACAGCTAAAACTCTTTATGGCTGCTGACCGTATTCTCTTTCTTCGTCATGAATTTGACTGTTATGATGACTGCTATGAAAATTTTGACTGTTATCTCGCAGATGCTTTGATCTCTGTTGAGCAATCTTTGGATTCCTTTGCACAAGAATTTGCAAAAAAGCACTGTAACGATACTCTCCACTATTTTGTCGGTGCTGGAAACCAGTGGGGTTCCACCTATTCCTATGGCATGTGCTATTGGGAGGAGATGCACTGGATGGCAACTAAGACTGTATCTTCCGGTGAATTTTTCCATGGAACGCTTGAAATCATTTCTCGAGACACTCCTGTCACACTCTTTATCAGCGAAGATGCCAGCCGTCCATTGTCTCTTCGAGTAGCTGCTTTCCTTCCGAAGATCTGCGCAAACTACACAATTATTGATGCAGCCGATTATCCGCTGATTGGAATTAAGCCGCAGTATCGCGGTTTTATTTCTCATCTTGTAACGCATGCCGTCACAAATAGAATTGATGTACATCTTGAAGCTATCAATTGCCATCCAATGGAGATTCGCCGCTACTATCGCTGCTTAGAATACTAACAAAAAAAGAGCTCTGAGAATCTCTCAGAGCTCTTAACAGGCGACAGCCGGATTTGAACCGGCGGTAAGGGTGTTGCAGACCCGCGCCTTACCACTTGGCTATATCGCCGTGACTTCTATAGTATAGAATACTTTTGCGATTTAGTCAAGTGTTTTTTTCAAAAATATGAAACTTTTTTAAGTTACATTTCACAAAGCCAGGTTACGAAAGCATTTCGGTGCAATATAACCTTCACATTACATCAAGCCTTGGTAAGCGTGAATTTCATACTCTCGCCTGCACTCAAAAACTTCGGAAGTGTTATGCCTGCATGATTCCAGGTCTTTCCGCTGCGCTTTATTCCATTTAAGCTGCAGACATACATTGAATTGTCTTCGAGTCCCTTAATGGTAACATGAACTGGAAGCGGATTGCCCCATGCATCCTTTTTTACTACCTCTACAAGTGCGCGTTCTTTATTCTTTGCGACAAATTCCCACGCAGTAAAGCTTGTATTATCACGCTCTGTAAGACGGTAATAATCTCCCTCGTGCGTCAAGTCATAGTAGTCGTGGAACTCTTTGATCTGCTCTTTTACTTGTGCCTTTTCCTCATCTGAAAGAAGACGAAGCTCAAGCTCATAACCAAAACTTCCGGCAAGTGCCACATCAGCTCTTGTAGAAAGCGGTATGCTTCGTCCTGTCTGGTGATTTGGGCATGCAGATACATGTGCACCAACTGAACTGATCGGATAGAAGAATGATGTTCCATACTGGATATCAAGACGGTTCATAGCATCTGTATTGTCACTGCACCAAATCTGTGGCGAATAGTACAGCATTCCGGCATCGAAACGTCCGCCACCGCCGCTGCAGCCCTCAAGCAGAATCTCAGGGAAACGCTGTACAAAACGCTCCAGCAAATCATAAACGCCAAGTATATAGCGGTGATAGCATTCGCCTGACTGCTCACCTTTGTAAATATGGCTGTACATATCGCAGATACTGCGGTTCATATCCCACTTTACATACTCGATCTTAGTGTTTCCAAGAATTTCTTCAAAACGAGCCATCAGATAGTCGCGCACATCACTTCTTGTCATATCAAGCACAAGCTGATTGCGGGAATGATTTGGCACACGTCCTGGAATTGTGATTGCCCAGTCTGGATGAGCGCGGTAAAGATCACTGTCCTCTGAAATCATCTCTGGCTCAAACCAAAGACCAAATTTCATACCCTTTTCATGGATCTTCTCTGAAAGCTTTGGCAGTCCTCCGCGAATCTTTTTTTCATTGACAAACCAGTCACCAAGACCACTGTTGTCATCATCACGCTTGCCAAACCAACCATCATCAAGCACCATCATCTCAATGCCAAGCTCTCCTGCCTGTGCCGCAATCTTCTCAATCTTCTCTTCATTGAAATCAAAATATGTTGCCTCCCAGTTATTAATCAAAACTGGACGGCGCTCATGCTTATAACGACCTCTGCACATATGCTCATGTAATATATCATGATACTGGTGTGACAATTTGCTAAATCCCTGATTAGAGAAGGAAAGAATCACTTGTGGTGCAAAGAATGTCTCTCCCTCTGTTAAGCACCAGCGAAACTGATACGGATTAATACCCATCTGAACACGAATCTGATCTCTTTGATCCTTCTGTGCCATTGCAGTAAAGCTTCCGCTGTAAGCCAGACATAAACCGAAGCAGTCTCCTGCATCCTCTGTTGCATGACGGTCACAAAGAATCATTGCCGGATTATAGTGATGACTGGATGTTCCTCGAATACTTCCAAACTCTGTCTTAATATGCGTAACTGGTGTGCGCTCCATTGTGCGCTCCATCGCATGACGGCCTGTGAAGCTGATAAGATCAAGATCACGATCCATCATATCCATACTGCATGACAAAAACTTTTCAATATAGATTGGCTCCTTACCTGCATTAGTCAAACTTGCCGTTCTTGTGATTACATTTTCTTCTTCCCAAACACCATAATATAAATGAAGAATTGCTCCTGACGCCTTTTCCTTCATCTTAATGATCAGCGTTTCACTGTTCTTTTTATCTGTGGCATACAGTGCTGGCATACCCGGAATCGAATATGCACCGGATACGACCTCACAGCTCTCAAAACGAAAATCGGCTGCACAGCTGCCATCTGGATGTGCCAGACGAACAGAATCATCCCTAAAATCACCTACACCACTAGAAGCAACCTCCTGCGGCAGTGTATCAAGTGAATATGTGCGATCCAGTCCTGCTTCCTCTGGATTTCCAGAAAAACCAACATCACTTCTAACAATAAGATCAGACAAATCCTCTGCACCAATACTGCTTCCATAATATAAATGAAGAAGCACTCCATTTTTATCAGCAAGCATCTGATAACTGGAATCATTTGTCTGAAGGGTCATCAGTCGACCATTTGAGCTAATTTGAATTGCCATAGTTTCTCTCCTCTCTCATCACACAATGCCAGCGAGCAGAAAATTGCTTCACTTGCATGGCTTTTTACAGCCACAGAATCTTCCTGCACTCCGGCATTGTTGTAGTGTTATTATTTTACTCTTTTACAGCGCCAATTACCATACCTGTTACAAAATATTTTTGTAAAAATGGGTAAATAATCAAAAGCGGAATTGTGGAAACCACAATCTTTGCTGCATTAAAGGAACGATTATTTAATGCAGATAATTGCTTTAACTGATCTGCATCAGTAATCTGCGTCAAGTCGACAGTCAGCTGCTGAATATAAGTCTGCAGCGGATACATGGATGCCTTGCTCATGTAAATCAGTCCTGAGAAATAATCATTCCAGTGATTTACAATTGCAAACAGGCCAACGGTTGCCAGTGCCGGAAGTGAAATCGGCAGATATACCTTTAATAAAACGGTGAGCGGACCGGCTCCATCAATTCTGGCTGCCTCATCAAGAGATTCTGGAACACCCTTAAAGAAATTGATTAACAAAATGACATTGAATACCGGAACGGCACCCGGAAGAACCAGTGACCAAATGGTATTGTTTAAGTGAAGCTTGCTGACTACCATGAACAGCGGAATAACACCACCATTAAATAACATTGCGAAGATGACAATCTTCATATAAATCTCTCTTGCACGGAAACGCTTTTTGTTCTTAGAAAGCGGATATGCCATAGAGATTGTAAAAAACATATTGATTAAAGTACCAATTACTACTCTCTTTACTGAAATCCAGAAAGAATGCCAAAACTGTGAATCGCCAAGCAGTTTGTTGTATGTAGTAATTGTAAAATCAACTGGCCACAGACCAACTTTATTTGCCGCAACTGCATCACTTCCGCTTAAGGAGATCGCAACCATATTTAAAAGCGGCAGCAAGCAGCTAAGCGCAAATAAAAGAACCACGAGCCATATTGCGATCTGAGAAATAATTTTTCCTGGTTTTGCTTTCATACGAACCTCCCTTTTAGAATATTCCTGAGCCAGTTGTTTTCTGTGCCAGCTTATTTGCACTAAGAATCAGTACAAAACTGATTACTGATTTTAACAAGCCAACCGCAGTACCAATGCTGTACTGACGCTCTACCATACCAATTCGATATACATATGTATCAATGATATCACCTGTTTCATATACAATTGGATTATACAGATTAAATACCTGATCAAAGCCTGCATTTAATATATTTCCAAGATTCAGCGCTGTCATTAACACAACAGTTGGCATAAGCGCCGGAACAGTGATATTTAGAATCTGCTTAAATCGATTAGCACCATCAATAGATGCAGCCTCAAAAAGTCCTGGATCAATTCCTGTTAAGGCTGCCAGATATACAACAGAATTGTAACCAAATTCCTTCCAGACATCTGTTCCTACGATCACAGTACGAAACCACTTATTATCAGCAAGGAAATAAATAGGATTGCCGCCAAATGCACTGATTACTGCATTGATTGGTCCATCTAATGAAAACATGTTCGTTACAACGGTTGCCAAAACAACCCATGATAAAAAGTGTGGCAAATAGACAACAGTCTGGAAAATCTTTTTGCAGACATTGACACGAATCTCGTTTAGTAAAATTGCAAACGTAACTGGAACAAAAATATTAACAACCAGCTTTGAGAATGCAATGATTAATGTATTCATGAAAACCTGTTTGCTGTCTGGCAGGCTGAAGATGAACTGAAAATTGCTAAGACCAACCCATTTTGATTTCAAAAGACCTTTGGCCGGAACATAATTTTCAAATGCCATCAGCGATCCCACTAACGGTGCAAACACGAAAATAATTAAGATAATCATTCCCGGAAGAATCATTAAATTCAGCGTAAGCTCTTCTCTTCCCAGGCGTTTCTTTTTCTTATTTGCTGCCTGACTCATGAATTTCCTCCTTTTTCAAAAGCCGGAGCCAAACATCATTTTGACCCCGGCATTTTTTATTGATTGGATCAGATTGATTTGTCTAATCCCAAAAACTTTGCAGTTTTTACATTGTTACAACTTGCAATTTTCTCTGAATTACTTCTGAATTGCCTCGTTTACTTCCTCTGTGATCATTTCACCGCCTGCATTGTTCCAATCGGATACGAACTTATCAAATGCATCGATGCTTTCCTCACCAACGATGATCTTCAAAACAGTCTGCATCTCGATCTTCTCTAAGGATGCCCAACGGATTGCCATAGACTCAGTGGTCTCATAGAATGCCGGGGTCACAAAGTCTGCCGGGTTTTCGATCATACGGGACATGGATACGATTCTGGACATATACTGAGAATAGTCAGAGGAATCTGCCTTCTTACCCTCTTTTTCAGCTGCCAGATAGTTCTGTGCAGACTGATAGTAGCTTAATTCATCTGATGTTAAAGTATCTACCTTTGACTCATCATCCATTGCAGCAAGTACATGCTCTGTCATCAGCTGTGCATTATTACCCGGCTGAACCTCACAGTAAAGCGGCCAGTTGAAGTATGCAAGCGGCTGATTTTCACGAATCTCCAAAGATGCATCGCTTGTATCCTGCTTGGAGTACTCTGCATTTACATTAACAATCTTCATTGCGATTTCCGGATGCTCATAGCCCTTTCTAACTGCAACAAAACCTGCATAAGACTGTGTATTGATTGCCTGAATCTTTCCATCCTCTCCTACTGGTGCTGATACATTGATCCACTCAGCGTCATCAGTTGCGTAGCTTGATGTAAGTGCTGTATTAAATGGTGCCCACCACGGTCCGATAAACGCGCCGCACTTTCCGCTAGAGATCAGTGCTACAATGTCATCATTTGTTCTTGTTGTAAACTGCTGATCAATCAATCCTTCTGTATACCAGCTGTTTAACAGTGTAAGCGCATCCTTCATCTCTTCCTGAACTGAACCATATACAGCTGTTCCATCCTCTGCAGTAATCCAGATGCTTGGATATGCACCAAATGCAGTGAAAATATTATCAATTCCAAATGTGTTATTAGGATATTCGCCATATACGTCAGAACGCATTGCAAGACCGATGGTATCAGCCTCTCCATCTCCATCTGGATCATCATTGATAAATGCACGAAGCATATCAGCAACTTCATCCATTGTGGAAGGCTCTTCAAGACCAAGCTTATCAAGCCAATCCTTTCTCACCCACAGAAAATCCTGTCCATCACTTAACTGCGTCTTTGGAATTGCCATAATCTTTCCATCAAATGTCACGGTATTTAACGGATTATTGTCACCATAGCTCTCATAAGATTCCTTTACAGTATCACAAGCTAAGTTATTATATACATCGGTCAGATCCTCGATCATGTCGTTTTCAACAAGCTCTACCAGTGTTGAATAATCTGGAACATGAATGATATCTGGCAGACTCTGGCTTGCAATTGCAAGAGCTAGCTTCTGATTATAATCATCGCCCATCGTTGCTTCAAAATCATTTTCATTCTGAATATTTAACAATTCCTTCAAGTAACGGGTGTATGCATTATTCTCCGGTGTATCATTTTCATATGGTGTTCCTGCCAGCACATCAGCACCCTGATTTGTAAGTGAGTATCCTGTAGTATAAGTAACCAATTCATCATACTTTCCATATGGATCATTTGCTGCCTCATCGGCAAAAGCAAATCCACAAACAGATGTGGTGGTCAGTGCAGCTGTCAGCATCATTGCAAAACTCTTTTTCATTATAAATAACTCCTCCATTTTTTCTATCATTTCTTAAGCATTGCGCATTGCTTTGTTGTAAAAAATATATCAAAAAAACAGACAACGGTATATATAAAAAACACGGAAAACATATCAGAAAAACGGACAGTCATGTTTTTATTGTGGATAATTCAGATATATTTGACAAATATGGGGGACTGATACTATACTAGAAACACAAATTACTGTGAACGAAGCTGACAAAGCAGCCACAAAATGCATAAAGGGGGATTTTTGACATGTACCGTATGCTGATTGTCGATGATGAGAAAAATGAGCGAGACTGTATCTTATATCTGCTCAAAAATAGCGGCCTTCCACTAGAAATTCGAGAGGCGGAGGATGGTGTAGCTGCACTGGCTCTATTAAAGGGCTGGCCTGCTCATATTTTATTTACAGATGTCCAAATGCCAAGAATGGACGGGCTTGAACTGATTCAAAAGGCACTCGCCTTATATCCAGATATTCGTCCCATTATTTTTAGCGGCTATGCCGATTTTGCCTATGCCAAAACAGCTATCTCTTTAGGTGTGGAAAATTATATTTTAAAGCCGGTCGTACCAGACGAACTTTCCAAAACGCTTACCACCCTAATCAGCCAGTTAGACGCAGACAGGGAAAACTTCGATAAACAGGAAAATCAGAAGCTTTTTCTTCTTCAATATTCACTTCAGCTTGCGATCTTTGGAAATTTTGATAAGGCAAAAGCAGAGCCTTTTATATTAGAACAATTTTCTTCCTTTCGCTATCTGGTGATGTTCACATTTAAAAATGATTTTTTGGTTCATAAATCAGAGGTATTTTTTGACAATCTGCGAAGTACACTGGCACCAGACGGAGTCTCAGTAAATATTTCTCCTGACCAGGCTGTTTTATTCATGCGCACGCCGATTCTCGATGCGAAGCGATTTTGTGACAAATTACTTGCCCATATTCGTGATACATTTTCGGTCGACTGCTATATTGCCGTGACCAAGCCCTTGTCCGAATATCAATCCTTTAAAGATGCCTTTTCTTTTTTGGAGCAGCAGATGGAACAGCGTTTTTTCCTGCCGGACACACTCATTTTTTTACCAGATATGATCCCTACACAGAGAGAGGAAACATTTGAGGATGATTCACAGCTGCTTCCGCTCATTCAAAATGCACTCGCCTCAAAGAATAAGGCACTTCTTCAAGAATATTTGACGCACCTGTTTAATAAGTATAAGGTTTCTGTCAATCAGTCTCAGATCTATGTCAAATTTCTTTTTTCAAATGTGCTAACAATGCTGTATCCGGCACTTCCAGCATATGCCTGTGCAAACTTTCCTCCTCTTGAGACTATGATTGCCAATCTATATCTTCAGCCGGACATCTCTGAGATTATTCGAATTGTAAAAGAGGTCTCAAAACCGATTCTCGACTCGTTTTCCTCCGGTCTGGACACGATGCGAAAAGAAGTCTCCTGCGCAATTGCCTATATTGCAAACCATTACAGCGAAGAATTGTCTGCCGAAATTTTAGCCTCTGCCGTCTATCTAACGCCGGATTATCTCAGTCGCCTGTTTAAAAAATCGACTGGAAAAAGTATCTCACAATATATTCGCCAATATCGAATGGAGAAGGCAAAGGATGCACTTCTTCACACACAAAAGAAGGTGATTGAGATTGGAATCCAGTCTGGCTATCCCAATTATTCATACTTTTGTCAGAGCTTTCGCGAGTATTTCGGAAGCTCACCAGAAAAATATAGACAGGAGCACGCATGAAAACTTTTGTAAAACAAATCAAGCAAAAATTTGATGATATGAAATATAGAAGCAAGCTTGTTTTTCTCTGCATTCTAGTCAGCTTTCTTCCTCTTTCTGTCATGGGATTTTTCTGCTACAACCAGACAATCAAGCTGCTTCGCGCACGCGAGCTATCCTCACTAGAATCCACTGTCACCTCTGTGTCAGACTCGCTTGATTCCAAAATAAGCATCTACCAGAATTTACTATCTTATCTGGCGAACTCAAATGTACTTGCACAGTTCTCTTCCTACAATGATGCGAATGCTTACGATCAGTACGAATATCTAAACTATACGATGGATGTCTTTTTAAATGCCACCTATTTGCAGCATCCTGAAATCAGACAGATCACAATCTACAATGCCGACGGCCCCATGACCCACGGCAAACAGCTTCGCCCAATCAGTGATTTAGAGGGTGAACGTTGGTATGCACCTGACAAAATTTCTACTCAACCAACTTGGTACAAAAAGAAGGATGGAAGTCTGCTTGTCATACAGTATCTGTGCGAACCGTACCTCACCTATATTCGCTCATACTCAAAAAACTACATTGCAATCCAGTTAAATGCCGATCTTTTCTTTGGAGATCTTGATAGAGTTGCCGATAACTTTCATATTCAGATAGACTCACCCTCTCAGACTCTTTTTTCTTATAAGTCTGACTCTATCTTGGAAAATGCAAGCGATTTTCGAAAGTGGGTGACAAGAAATGATCTTGTGGATTCTAGTGGTTGGAATGTAACACTTGAACGGCCGGAAAAGATGATTTTTGCCTCGGTTCGTCAGATGGGAAGAATTATTATCGCGATTCTTTTTTTCTGTGTCGTTGTTATTTTTCTAATCACTCAGCTTTTCACCAGCTTTTTTGAGCAGAAAATCAGTGCCCTCCACTATTATCTTCAGCGCATCAAAGAAGGGCATCTTGACTACCACATTCACGATGACAGTAAGGACGAGCTTGGTGATCTGACAAATAATCTTCAAGCTATGATTGATGAGATCAACCGACTAATCCGAGAGGACTATCAGACTAAGATTGAATTGAAGGAGACGCAATTTAAAGCCTTGCAGGCTCAGATCAATCCTCATTTTCTGTACAACTGCTTATCTCTTATTAACAACAAGGCGCTTATGAACAACCAGCCTGAGATCAGTCAGATGTCTCAGCTGTTATCCGTTTTTTACCGTACAACATTAAATAAGGGAAAACCTGTAACGCTTTTGCAAAATGAGATCAAAAACGTGACCTCTAATATTGATATTCAGCGCCTGCGTCATTACAATTGCTTTG
>ENA-OQKP01001230-OQKP01001230.1-human-gut-metagenome-genome-assembly--contig:-NODE-1230-length-12814-cov-2.274297_pt1 | contig 12814 bp, 15 predicted proteins | sample MGYA00242780_ERZ504802 | MGnify/ENA primary metagenome ERZ504802 (study PRJEB26092, sample SAMD00036406) | human gut metagenome | host: Homo sapiens | study: EMG produced TPA metagenomics assembly of... | reverse complement strand
CATTTTTTTGTTTTATAGTAATTGTAATAATTAGTTTGACCTTTGTCTCTTTTAGTAACGTATTTTTTATAATCATCATGTACTTCTTGATAATCCTCTTTAACTCGGCGAATTCGTGATTCTAGTGGTGCATGAATAAAAATAGATAAAACATCATCATAATCCTCAAGGATATAATCAGCACATCCATTAACAATGATACATGAATCATGATTAGCTAAATGACGAATGATTTTAGACTGCATTACAAAAACCTGATCATTTAGTGGTAATGAAAAAGCGGAAGATGACATTGTATACATAAAGCTAGATGATTTTTGTTCAGCTACTTTACGGATTGCATCAACATCCATTCCCATTTCGCGAGCTGCCAAGTCGATGACTTCATTATCATAGTATACAAGTCCGACTTTCTGCGCAACTTTTTGTGCAATTAAGCGTCCGCCAGAACCGGATGCTCTGGCAATAGTAATAATTCTAGGCATATTGAAAATCCCCCTTTATATTCTTATTTTATCATAAAATTTAAAATTAATGACAATATTTTCACATCCTGCTTTTTCCAAGACAAATTTATTGTTTTTGTGCATACAAGTTTGTATAATAAAACAATAAAAGGAGAAGACAATGGAATTTCATATTTTAGCAAGTGGTTCAAAAGGAAACAGTACCTTTATTTATGATAATGGTGTGGGAATATTGATTGATTGTGGGATTGCTAGAAAACAATTATTATATAAACTTGGCAATCTTGGTTTTCAAGAAAGTAATATTAATTATGTTTTATTAACACACGATCATTATGACCATAATAAAAATATTAGTATATTTGATCAAAGAATCTGTTTTTGCGGTAAAGGATGTATCAAAGGAATCGATAGCAGCCATGAAATCAAGCCATATAAAAGTTTTCAATTAGCTCATTTTGAAATCATGCCTTTAAGTATATCTCATGATGCGACAAGTCCGCTGGCTTTTATCATTACTGGTGTGAATGAATCTATTTTGTATATGACAGATACTGGTTATGTATCTCAAAAAAATCGGAAATATCTTAATAATCTAGACTATTATATTATTGAAAGTAATCATGATGTTGAGATGCTGATGGCAACGAAACGACCTTATTTTTTAAAACAGCGTATTCATGGTGATCTAGGCCATTTAAACAATGAATATAGTGCAAAGATGATGGTAGAGTTAATCGGTGATAAAACTAAAGAAATTGTTTTAGCGCATTTGAGTGAGGAAGCTAATACTAAAGAGAAGGCATTAGAAACCTATCGTAAGATTTTTAATCAAAATAATCTAGAGTTCGATAATATTAAAGTAGCTAGCCAAATTGATGTGGTCAGCGGAGGTAATTATGAAGATTAAAATAGTTTGTGTTGGGCGTTTAAAAGAAAAATATTTAGTGGCAGGAATGCAGGAATATTTAAAGAGATTGCAGGCCTATTGCAAAGTAGAAGTTTATGAAGTAGCAGATGAAAGTATACCGGATAACTGCTCACTGGCCAATGAAACATTAATTAAAGCTAAAGAAGGGCGTAAGATGCTTGATAAAATTAAGCAGGATGATTATGTTATTTTGCTAGATGTGTCGGGAACGCAAATAGATTCTGTTGAATTATCAAATAAGATGGAAAAAGCCATGATTTCTGGTAAAAGTACGATTGCATTTGTAATTGGTGGTTCACTTGGTCATGGTGAAGAAATGCTTGATCGTGCTAATTTTAGGCTAAGTTTTTCTAAGATGACTTTACCGCATCAATTGATGAGGCTAGTCTTAGTAGAACAAATCTATCGGGCATTTAAAATTATGAAAAACGAAACATATCATAAATAAGGTATTAATAAAAAAGAATATAGATGAAAAAACCTAATATTTAAATTAGGTTTTTTAGTTTCTTTTTATTTGATCTTTATATTGACTTAAACTTTCATTAGTGTTCATTATAAAAACTAAATCCATTTTTACCTGAATATTTTGAATTATACAGAGCTTGATCCGCATTTTTATATAGAACTTCAAAAGTTGCCCCGTCTATAGGTGCTACAGCAACTCCAATAGAACCAGTTATTAGAATTGTTTCTTCATGCCATTGATAAGATAATCGTAATTTTTTAAGCAGGTTATTTAATGATATGATGGCATTTTCTTTTTGAACAATATTTTTCATAAATACAATAAATTCATCACCACCCAAACGAGCAATTATATCTGTTTTTCGAAAATTTTCTTTTAATATATTAGCTACCTGCTTTAATACTTCATCACCTTGTAAATGCCCTAAACTATCATTGATTTTCTTAAAATTATCTAAGTCAATGATAATAAAAGCACTCATTTCATTATTTGATTTATGAAGATATTCTACTATTAAACGCTGAGCACCAATCCGGTTATAGATACCTGTAAGGGCATCTGTATCAGCTGCTTTTTTAATAGCTTTTAGCTTGTTTTCTTGATTTTTTTGTTTAAGATATTCTTTTGTAATGTCACTTCTTCGAATAAGTACGATTTTATTTTCTTCATCATAATATTGAACAGTAATTAATTTTCTCCGATATTCTTTATTTTCATCTAACATACCTAGTTCAATTTTATAAACAATTTGTTCTTGCAGACGATTAAGTATATATTCAGGAGTCAATTGTTCGATAACTCTGTCTTGATCTTCTAAAACGGTATTTTGTCGTGTGTATTTTATCATTGCTTGAGTATAATTATTGCCTTCTTGAGGAGGAATGACAGTATCGTTATCAGTTATCGAAAAATTAGAAAAATAGCCATTTTTTGTATCAAGATAATACAAATAATCCCCTTTTTTATAAACAAATTTTTCTGTAATTGAATTAATGATATGTTCTCTATCGACATTACTAAATACAAGATATATTTTTTCATTGTTCTTGGGAAGATAGAGAGTTTTTAATTGGACCCATTCATAATTTTCTAGTTCCTTTTGGAAACGTAGGTCAAGATGTGATGTTTTTTGTGTTTTAGAAAGTAATCTTAAATTATCAATTGTTAAAAAGTTTTCTAATTCTTTTTTTTCAAAGTTGATAATTAATCTTTTTTCAAGTAGCAAAAGAAATTGTTTTAGTGAAAATATTTTTTGATCATGATCATTATTGGTAGGTAAAACAGATTTTAATATATGTAATTTTTCAGTAGCTAAGTCCACTTCAACAATTGTAGAATATCGATTAAAAAAAGCATCTAATATTTCTTCTTTTTCTTTTACTAAAGAGGAAATAGTTTTTCTATCAGAAATATCATAAATATAAAATAATAATTTTTTAATTCCCATTACTTGGGCACAAAATATTCTAGCTTCTACCCAAGTATAATCTCCAAAAATTGTTTTTGTTTTAAACTCAATTTGTTTTATCTTTTTTTTATTGATTATTTGTTCTAGAGATGCAGATACAAAAATATTATCTAAACGTGTAATATCGTTTGGGTGTGTCCATTTTCTTATAACAGAAAAAACATTATCCCCATCATCAATTTTATGATATTTTTTCTTTTTATAAAAAATAGTCTTTATTTCTAAACTATCTATATCAATTTCAAAAAGGCCTTCACAATTTTCGATAAAGTAAGGTGAATATAATCGTAATTTTTTGAAATCGATTATTTTGTGCTCATTATTTTTGATACCCATCTCAAGTTCTTCTGTTATATCATGATAATAGCCTTTAAATCTTATTCCATTTTTATATGATTTATCAAGAAAACCGCCACACCGAACCCATGTCCACCCTTTTTCTTCATGTCTCCATGGATACCGTATTTCGGTTCTTTTGTTCTTTTTTATATTTTCGATTGCATCAAAAACTAATCCTATATATTCAGAATCAATTCTCTCCATACAAAATGAATAGAGTTCTTCCGGTGTCAGAGTATTGCTGTTTCCTCCTAATAACGAGTACATAATTGTATCACCGTACATCTTTGGAATTCCGTCGTTAGGATATTCTATTATCCAAAAACCGATTTGCAAATCTGCTAATAATTCGGTTTTATTAACAATATCTGATACATCTTCTCTTATATTCAAATTTTCCATTATTTAAAACCTCCCCAATATAAATTTGTATCAAATAATTTGCATATTTTTTATCATTTTTCAGTTAACCATTATACAATATCAATTTCTTTTATGAAAGGCTCTTTTAGTTATATCAGTTGATAAAATGATAAAAAAGATTTCAATTTTAAACCATTATATCAAATAAAAATAATTTTTTATTTACCATGTTTGTACGACTTCACCTATTGGATTAAGTAGAAAATATAATTATAAAATAAAAATGATAGTTTACTTTAATAGCAAGCTGTAGGCTTATGAATAATCATGATATGATAAATTTGGAAGTAAGATTAATTGTAATAGAGTTTTTAATTATGATTGATATAGATGGATATTTTACAATTAGCGATGGAATAAATAGGGGATAGGGAGACTTTTTTGAAAAATATTTTCTTGTACGTATAAATAATAGCCATAAATTTTTTTGATAAGGTAAAATAAATGTGATTGAGGGAAGAAAATCTTTTAAAATATGTGTAAAAAGGAGTTGACAGTCATGTTCAAAACTGCGATCCTGCCAGACAGTAGGATAGTGTCTGCTTTTTTTGCATATATCATTACTTGTTGCAGCCGGAATTCTAATTACTATATTTGTTGTATTAAAGAAAAAGAAAGGATTAAAAATTCTTAGTTTATAAATATAAATCAGCATTCTGCAGGGGGATAATATGCTAAAATGTATATAGATTCAAATAGAAAAGTTATTTTTAGTTGCTATTTCTTTTGGTATGCATAAGCATGAAACTGGCAATAATATTAATTATATTGTATCAGGGATGGGTAAAGCCATATGTGATGATGACGAAGAAAGTTTATTTGCAGGAATCTGCCATATTTGTAAAGAAGATTCTAAACATAGCATTATTAACATTGGAACAGAGGATTTTGCCATGATTACGATCGTTGTTGAGCAATAGGTGCTGATTTTATAATTTAAGACGATATCAAGCGATTAGTCGTTAAGATTAATCGCTTTTTTGTATATAAATACATGATTGATAGACGAAATCTGACGGGAGAATAGATAGTTTTATTGATTTATAAAATTTATTATATAAATCAATAAGTTAAGATTTCAATGAATGACATTTTAAATAAACCTTTTTGTTCATAATTGTACTAATGATAATTTGGCAGTATAATAAGTAAAAATATAAGAGATAAGGAAAAATTATGAAATATATAATAAGACTGGTATCAGCAACAATAGTTTTTGTGTTGGCAAATAGGTTGTTATTAGGTTTTTCAAACGTATTGTTAATTGGTTTATTAGCGGGGATTTTTATAGTTATTAATGCAATACCATATGTCCCTTATCCTAGACCTCTTTTGAAACGATATCGCATATGTAAAGCAGGGTGTGAATTATTAAAAATATTTTTAATATCTTTAATAATGACAATTGATTATATGCTTTATTCATTTTTTAAAGTAGATATTGGCGCATGGTTAACTAATCTATTAGTGGTAATAATAGTTGAGGCTGTTGTTTTTTGGAATGGCATTATTAGAATTTATTTAACGGCTAACCAATTAGGAGCTAAATGGCGCATAATCGGGGTTGTTTGGGGATGGTTTCCACTTGTTAATTTGATTATTTTAAGAAAGCTTATTAAAATTGCTGATGATGAAATTATATTTGAAAATGAAAAAACTATTTTAAATGGAGTTAGAAAAGAACAACAGCTGTGTAAAACAAAATATCCATTGCTGTTGGTTCATGGAGTGTTTTTTAGAGATTTTAAATATTTTAATTATTGGGGACGAATTCCCGAGGAACTAGAACAAAATGGAGCGGTCATTTATTATGGTAATCATCAGTCAGCAGCTAGTGTTATTGCTAGTGGCGATGAGTTAGCAAAGCGAATCAAAGAAATTGTACAGGAAAGCGGGTGTGAAAAGTTAAATATTATTGCACATTCTAAAGGTGGTTTAGATTGTCGTTATGCGATTGCAAAGCTGAATATTGCGCCATATGTGGCATCACTTACTACGATCAATACTCCACATCGAGGATGCATATTTGCAGATTATTTATTGGAAAAAATCCCTGAAAAAATTAAACAAAAAGTGGCTCAGGGATATAATACAGCCCTTAAGAAATTTGGGGACGAGAATCCAGATTTTATTGCTGCGGTCAATGATTTAACTGCTTCAACGTGTCAAAAGTTCAATGCGGATGTTCCTGATGTGGCAGAAGTATTTTATCAAAGTGTTGGTTCGAAACTAAATGTTGCTTCAGGAGGTCGCTTTCCGCTTAATTTTTCGCATCATTTAGTGAAGTATTTTGATGGGCCTAATGATGGATTAGTGGCTGAAAACTCATTTCCTTGGGGTTGTGATTATACTTTTTTAACAACAAATACGAAAAGAGGAATATCGCATGGTGATATGATAGATTTAAATCGTGAGAATATTGCTGAGTTTGATGTTCGGGAATTTTATGTTCAATTAGTTAATATGCTCAAAGTACATGGTTATTAGTCTGGAGACACGATAGTTGCTCTGGAAGTCAAAATCATGATATGATAAGAAAGGATGAAGGAGGGTTATTTATGGACGTCGCTTTAGTAATAGGGATGTTTGTTTGTACAGCTTTAGCCATTAATTTTTTGGTTAATGGAAGACGGAAATTATCAGGGACTTTTGAGATAATTAATTTATGTTTGATTGTAGCAACAGCTTATCAATTTAAATTAGTTAGTTCAATTATTTGGGTTCTTGTAATTTTAGCAATCTTACTGATTGCAGGATTGATCTTTAATAAAAAAAGAAAAGATAAAAAAGTTGCTAATGAAATAATTGAAGCAAGAATAGTAGATAAAGGAGAATAGAATGGAAACAGTAAATATTATTATTGAAATGGAAGATGGCGGAGTGATGAAAGGTGAGTTATATCTTGAAATTGAACCAATTAGTGTGGAAACCTTATTATAATTCATTGATCAAGATTTTTTTGTAGGGTCAATCTACAATCGTGTTTTCACAGGCTATATGATTCAAGGTGGAGGATATGATAAAGATTTCAACCATCATGAGGCTGACAGTATTAAAGGTGAATTTAGAAGTAATGGAGTAGCTAATGATTTATTACATACTCGTGGTGTATTATCAATGGCTAGAACAATGGTTCCTGATTCAGCATCATCACAATTTTTTATCATGCATGCTGATGCTCCTCATCTTGATGGTGACTATGCGGCGTTTGGGAAAATCACGGAAGGATTAGAGGTTGTTGATCAAATTGCTAATGCTCCTAGAAATATACAAGATTGCCCTAATCAGCCAATCGTAATTAAAACTATTAAAAGAGGATAAGGAAATGAAATTATTTATTTTAGAAAATTGTCCTCATTGTCGTAATGCACGGCGCTGGATTAAAGAATTGCAAGATGAAAACCCAGAATATAATCAAATTGAAATTGAATTGATTGATGAGCAAATCAATAGTGAATTAGCAGATCAGTATGATTATTATTATGTTCCAGCTTTGTTTGATGGGAATACTAAGTTACATGAAGGTGTTGCCAGCAAAGATGGTTTGAAAAAAATATTTGATCAATATTTAGGACATTAGTTTGTCCTTTTTATTTTAAATTTAATATAGTGTATGAGTAATCAAAGAATCTTATTACTATTTGATGTTTTATTGTAATATAGACAAAAAGCCTCGCTCAAGAGGCTAAGAGATTTTTAATAATTTGACCAAGTATTTTAATACCTTGATCAATTGTTTTTAGATCACAATTAGTATAATTTAATCGTAGAGTTGAAACGTTTCGTTCTTCTTCATAGAAAGGATCACCAGCAGCAATTGCGATGTCATGTTTGATTGCTTCATTTGCTAGAGCGACAGCAGTTAGTTTTTGGGGTAATGTGACCCATAAGAACATTCCGCCTTGGGGAATTGTATGTTTAACTTCAGCAGGGAAATACTTTTGAATACTAGTTATCATTTGTTCCGCTTGTTCTTTATAAAGTTTTTTTATTTTTTCAAGGTGTTGTTCAAGACTGTTATCACAAAGATATTGATGAAGGACCATTTGCCCAAAAATATTAGTATGAAGATCAACGATTTGTTTATAGGCTAAGAGCTTTTGCTTTAAATAAGAGTTTGAACAAGCAATCCAGCCTATTCTCATACCTGGAGAAACTGTTTTTGAGAAAGTTCCGAGCAGTATCGTTTGATCTTTTAGCAAGGGATAAATAGGTAAAAATGTTTCATCGTTAAAACGAAGATCACCATAAGGGTTGTCCTCAATAAAGATAGTGTTAGTTTTTTTAAGCAAATTTGCTAGAGCAATTCGGGTTTCATTGTCATAAGTTAAACCGGTAGGGTTTTGAAAAGTCGGGATAGCATAAAAGAGTTTTGGTTTTTGTTCAAGATATGCTGTTAATTCCTGTAGGTCAATTCCGTGATGATTTAAAGTAACCGAGTTGATTTTTGGATTATAGAGATGAAATACTTGGAGTGCAGCTAGGTAACTAGGTTTTTCAATAAGAATTTTATCACCTTCATCGATCAGTACTGCCGATAAAATATCGAGTGCTTGTTGGGAACCGTTAGTGATAATAATATCATTGGCACTAATATCAATTCCTTGTTTCAAATATTGATGTGCAATAAATTGACGTAAGGGTAAATATCCTTCTGGAATACTATACTGCATAGCGATTGTACCATGCTGATCAAGTACTTTTTGTGTGGCTGCTGCCATTTCCTGAGTGGGAAAAGAGATGGGATTAGGTAATCCACCGGCGAAAGAAATCAAATTAGGCTTGTTAGTCGCTTGTAGCATCATGTCTAAAAAATCTCCTTGAAAATCGGGTCGGGTAGAGCGAGTTGAATAATTAAATGTTTTCATTTTAAATTTCCTCCTTTAGATAAAATAAAAACCCTAAGCACTTATGCTAGGGCGAATAGATTATCCGTGGTACCACCTAATTTCCAAATTTCTTTGGCTCTTGCTTCATGTACGGAGTTAAATACTCGATACACTATCCTGATAACGTAGGAAATACGTTGAAGTCTACTTAAGTTTCCTTGTTCGATTCACTGCTCGAAGGCTACCTTCAATAATTATGTTGTAAAGATTTTCACCAGCCATCTTTTCTCTAAGACTCCATAATTATTTACTCTTCCCTGTCATTGCATTTGTACTTGGATGTTTATTTTTACTCATAATAGTCCTATTTTAAAGAAATGTCAATTGTTTTTTATCATTGATAACTATGTCTTTTTTGAAATCTTATCATAAATGAATTGCATAAATATCCTTTTGAGTTAATAACAATTTCCCAAATATCTAATATTTTCATATAATATTTTTTACCATTTTTTAAAACTTTATATCTACTTGAAAAATCATTATCATTATAATATATTGTTTCTCTAGTAGATGAATAATTATCATTTTCAATAGCGGCTGGGCAAATATTATCATTTGCGTAAACATTTGGTTTTGATAATGGAACAACGATCCCCATTAGAACTATTATGGACAACAAAGCTGCATTAATTTTTTAACATATTATTTGATATAATATAAAATATTTGATTTATTATATCTTTTCTTTTTCGATATTATTGATACTAGATAAATCAAATTATGAGAAAAACAATAATATTATATGAAAGTTATCATTTGTATTATTATATAAAGATTTATACTTTTTGCATTTGTTTTTAATGTATTTCTTTAAATAAAGTATATCGTAATTATTTTTTGTCTACTAACACCTTAATGTGTTCTTTCTAATTTTCGATAGTAATTTTTTTTAAAAGTAATATAATAGTTAGAGCAGGGAGATGATGTAATGGCAAAATTTGATATAAAAAAAGAATATCCAAAATTATATCGAGCAACAACTAAAAAGATAAGTAGTTTAACTATTCCGATGATCAAATATATTGCAATAGATGGAATTGGGAATCCGACAGTGCCGGAATTTAAAAATAAATCAAAATTATTATTTGAATTTAATAAGGCTTTAAAAGAATATTATTGTCAGCAAGAGATTGTATTTAGTGGTTCAAAGTTAGAAGGTATTTGGGACACCTATGATAATAGCCATTTTGATGTTACACGTAAAAAAATGATTAAATATACACTAATGATGCCACAGCCACCGATTTTAACTGATCATATTCTTGAAGAAGTGAAGAATGAAGTGTTGACGAAAACGGGTAATTGTTTAGCATTAGACGTATATCTTAAAGAGTTTGAAGAAGGTAAATGTATTCAAATGCTGCACATTGGACCTTATAATACGGAAATCAATTCAACTAAACAGATCATGGAATACATAACGGTGGCGAATCTTAAGTTAAGTGGTTTTCATCATGAGATATATTTAAATAAACCTGAAAAAGTAGCGCCAGAAGATTTGAAGACAATTGTACGATATCCAGTAGAGGAGGTTTTTCTATGAAATTAATGTTTATTTCTGATATTCACGGTTCATCTTTGTATGCTCAAAAAGCAATTGATACATATAAGCAGGAAAAAGCAGATAAACTAATTATTTTAGGAGATATTTTATATCATGGGCCTCGTAATGATTTACCTGAAGAATATGCTCCTAAAAAAGTTATTTCGCTATTGAATGCTTACAAGAAAGCTATTATCGCAGTTCGTGGGAATTGTGATGCTGAAGTTGATCAAATGGTTTTGGATTTTCCGATCCGTAGTGATTTTGCAACTGTTGATGTAGATGGACATCATTTCTTTTTAACGCATGGTCATTTATTTGATGAGGATAATTTACCAGGCTTGAATGATGGTGATATTTTTGTGTATGGTCATATTCATAAACCGGTTGCTAAGGAAATTAATGGTATCTATATTATTAATCCTTCGTCGATTTCTTTGCCTAAAGAGGGAAAGAATAGCTATGGTATTTATGAAAAGGATACTTTTATGATTAAAGATTTTGATCAAACGGTAGTTAAAAAGATTGATTTTAGAAAATCGCAATAATTGCGATTTTTTATATTCTTGGGAGTAAAAAATATTTGTAATAAATTGTCTTAGTAAATAGTTATCATATTATTCGAATAAAAAGATTAAAGTGTTATAATATATAATATAGAAGGACGTTAAAGGAAAGGAGGAAATAAGATGTATAAGATACTATTAGTATGTAATGCGGGAATGTCTACTAGTATGCTTGTTCAACGGATGGAAAAGGCCGCAACTGAAAAAGGAATCGAAGCAGAAATTATCGCATTGCCAATTACCGATGCATTATCTAAGATGGATGATTGGGATGTGGTGATGTTAGGTCCACAAGTACGTCATGAATTAAAAGGTCTTAGAACTAAAACAGAAACTCCAATTGAAGTAATTGAAATGAGAGATTATGGAATGATGAATGGAGAAAAAGTATTAGAAGCAGCTATTAAAGTTATTGATGCAAAATAATAATAGTGAAAAAGTCTCGATAAGAGGCTTTTTCATTTTGAGAAAAATATACATTTAATTTAATGGTTTTTTATATCTAAAAAAAGTCCGTGCAAATTTATTAAAAGTATGGTATTTTTAAAGAGAGCTAGATAGAGGAGGGGTAGCCATGGTAAAATACATCGATATTGCTGATGATATTAGATCCAAGATAATAGAAGAGAAATACACCTATGGACAAAAACTCCCGTATGAATATGTATTGTGTGTAACGTACCATTGTAATAAAGAAACAATGAAAAAAGCACTAGATATTTTAGTTAAAGAAGGATTGATTGTAAGACGTCGAGGGGCTGGAACCTTTGTTAAAGATTATAATCCTTCGATGGAGAGTCCTAATAAATCTAATTATTTTACCAAAGGATTAACAGAACGTTTTGCGGGGATAAAGAAAATTGATAGTGAGATTATTGCTTTCGAAGTTATTCCAAGTGATGAGACGATATCGAAAAAATTGCAAATAGAAGAGGGTTCGTTTGTGTATCATATCATTAGATTCCGCAAACTAGATGATAAGCCGTATTCATTAGAAATAATTTATATGCCAATCTCAATTATTCCTAATTTAAAGGTTGATCATTTGAAGACATCAATTTATCAGTATATTGAAAATGATTTAAAGCTAAAAATTCAAAGTGCTCATAAAACTGTTCGTGGTCATTTGTCATCACAGCTTGAACAGGATTATCTAGGTTTAAAAGAAACAGAGCCATATTTTGAAGTTGAACAAGTAGCTTATTTGAGTAGTGGTGTGATCTTTGAATACTCATTTTCACGTTTCCATTACAATGATTTTGAGCTCCAAACTGTTACTGTAGCAATGTAAAGCGCTTATTTTTGTAAGCGTTTTTATTTTTTGTAAAAAATTATAAAAAAATTTTTTGTAAGCGGTTTAGTGAAAAATGGCTATATACCAACGTTTTTTAGGACAATACCGGTTTTATTTTTAAAAGTATGGTACTTTTGAAAGTAAAAAGCATTGACTTTTACCAGTTTAAATTTTATACTAATAGTGTCAATAGATATTTTAAGGGAGGAAAAAAATATGGACAAAATGGCAGATGGCCTTGGCCGCGTTGGTGCGTGGTGTGGGCAAAACAAGTATTTATCTGCAATTAAGAATTCGTTCCAAACATTCATGCCTTTGACTATCGCAGGTGCGATCGGGGTTTTATGGTGTAACGTATTAGTTAATGCAGATTCAGGGTTAGGTATGTTCTGGGAACCTATCATGGCTTTAGAAGTAATTAA
>ENA-OQKP01001227-OQKP01001227.1-human-gut-metagenome-genome-assembly--contig:-NODE-1227-length-12869-cov-2.792497_pt1 | contig 12869 bp, 8 predicted proteins | sample MGYA00242780_ERZ504802 | MGnify/ENA primary metagenome ERZ504802 (study PRJEB26092, sample SAMD00036406) | human gut metagenome | host: Homo sapiens | study: EMG produced TPA metagenomics assembly of... | reverse complement strand
GTAAGTGGTGTAAAGTCACAATTTTATGGAGCTTTGATCAATCCGACGACAAGGATTGTTAATAGTCTGGTGTATGGTGCGGTTGGAGTATTTGGTGCAATTAGCGTGTTAAATGGTAGCTTTACGGTTGGTTTATTATCTAGCTTTTTAACTTATGCAAACCAATATACCAAACCTTTTAATGAAATTTCGTCAGTAATGACAGAAATGCAAACAGCTTTAGCAGCTAGTCAGAGAGTATTTAATTTATTAGACGAACCTGTTGAAAAACCAGTCAGTAATCCTCAAAACGTTGAAATAATGGAAGGTAATGTTTCTTTAAAAAATGTATACTTTAGCTATGACCCTAAAGTATCATTAATAGAAAATCTTAGTTTAGAGGCATTACCAGGTCAAACAATTGCAATTGTTGGTAAAACTGGTTGTGGAAAAACAACTCTAATTAATTTATTAATGCGCTTTTATGATCAAAATAGTGGAAGTATTATGGTTGATAATGTTAATACATTAGATATGGAGCGAGATTATTTACGTCGTATGTACGGAATGGTATTGCAAGAGTCATGGATATTTAAAGGAACTATTAAAGAAAATATAGCTTATGGAAAAAGCGATGCTACAGATGAACAGATTATTGCTGCTGCTAAAAAAGCCCGGGTTCATAAATTTATTATGAAACAACCTGAAGGTTATGATACTATGATTGATGAAGATGGAGGAAATATTTCTCAAGGGCAAAAGCAATTGATTTGTATTGCCCGAATTATGTTAACAAAACCTCCAATGCTGATTCTTGATGAAGCAACAAGCTCAATTGATACACGTACAGAATTACAAATCCAGGAAGCTTTCGAAACGATGATGAAAGGTCGAACGACATTTATTGTGGCTCATCGTTTATCGACGATCAAAAATGCCGATATGATCTTAGTAATGGATAAAGGACATATTCTTGAACAGGGAACGCATCAAGAATTGTTAGAGAAACAAGGTTATTATTATAATCTTCATAATAGCCAATTTAATTTAGCTAAGTGATAGATATTTAATAAAAAAGATACAATAAGCTAAAATGATTATAAACTATAAAGGTAAAGATGACTGCTGGAGGTAAACTTTAGCAGTTTTTATTATTTTAAAGGAAATTATTCAAAAAGTATTTTGTGTATAAAAGAAGAAATAGGGACATAAATATTTTATACACTAAAATAAAAATATATGATTATTATAGTTTAGTGTATAATTGAACTTGTAAAAATTAAAAGAAAGCGTATACACTACTTATAAAATATGCTCTAGTGTATTAAAAAATGATGATTTATCAAGTTTGCGAGAAATAATTGATTATTTTATAGTTGTAATTGGCTAGAGCAAGTAGTGTCAAAGGGGTTAGCTATGAAATCAAACAAAGTAAAAGTATTTGAGTTCATTAAAGAATATTCAATTACTCAAAGTACAGATGAATATCCTAAATTGACAACTCAGTATCTATCCGAAAAATTAGACATGCAAAGAACTAATCTAAGCAGTATTTTGAATCAATTGGTTAAAGAAGGAAAAGTTACTAAAACAACTACACGTCCAGTACTGTATCAATTAGCAAGTTTCCAATTGACTAATCAAAAAGACTTTGAGAATTTAATTGGTTATAACCAAAGTTTGAATGAAGCAGTGATGCTAGCAAAAGCTGCCATTCTTTATCCTCAAGGAAGTCCTCATATTCTCTTAACTGCAGAAAGTGGAAGTGGGGTTAAATATTTTGCTAAAAACGTTTATGACTTTGCAGTTAAATCTAAAGTATTAAAAAATAATGCACCATTTACAGTTTTCGACTGTAAAACATTCATTGAAAATCCGACGATTATTAATGAAATGCTTTATGGTGATGAAGTGAATACTGGACTAGTACATCAGACTAATCAAGGCATGCTGTTGATTAAACATGTTGAACTTTTATCAGGGTATCAAAGAACAATGTTATTTTCAATCATTACAAGTAATAAGATGCCCTCTAATCAATATGTAGAATTACCGCGTAATTATAAATGTATCATGCTTTGTGCAATAGCCAGTGATGCCAGTAAGGATCTTTATGATCTCTATCGTAATAAAATGGATTTTGTTATTGAACTTTTGCCATTAAGTCAAAGACCCTTAAAAGAACGATTTGCTCTTTTAGAATTGTTTTTAAAACAAGAAGCCAGAAAACTTGATCGGGTTCTAGAAGTAAGCACTAATATATTACACTCCTTATTATTATATGAAGTGAAGGACAATATCCGTGGTTTTAAAAATGATATTCATACAGGAGTAGCAAATTGTTATGTAAGAGAACATGATGTTCATCATCACCATATTGAGTTATTGTTATCAGATTTTCCTAATTATGTTCGCAAAGGAATGATTTACTATAAAACATTTAAAGAAGAAATTGATGAGATTATTCCTGGAGATTGTAAATTTGCATTTACTAAAAATGAGGTATTAAAAAATAGAGCAAAGGAAAATAATGCTAATATTTATCGAACGATTGATGTTCGTAAAAAAGAGTTAAAAAAACAAAGTGTTAGTGAGGAACAAATTAATACTTTAGTTTCATTACAGCTTCATCAAGATTTTCAAGAATATTTAAATGAATTGAGTAATCGTGTAAGTGATAAAGAGCAATTAAGTAAAATTGTTTCAATGAAATTAATTAGTTTAGTTGAACGTTTCATTACTCGTGTAAGCAGTGAACTAGCAATAAATTATCAAGAAAATATTCTTTATGGGTTATGTCTGCATATTAATGCTTCACTAATTAAAGTAAGCAGTAAACAGCGTCTTGCAAATGAAGAAATTAAGCGGATGATTGATCTTTATCCTAAACATTATCATCTTGCTAAAGAATTCGTTCATGAAATTGAAGAAGAATTTAGGGTAAAGATGAATATTGATGAAATAATCTTTACAATGCTGTTTATTTTAAATGAGAGTAAGCCTGTAACTAATAAACATGTTGTTACTTTGATTGCGATGCATGGTGACAGTTCGGCTAGTTCGATTGTTAACGTTGTTAACGCTTTAGCAATGCATAACAATACTTATGCCTATGATTTGCCTTTAGATAAAAGTATGGATGATGCCTATGAAGATTTGAAAGAGCAAATTATAAAGGTTGATCAGGGTAAAGGGATTATTCTTATTTATGACATGGGTTCAATTCGAACTATGGCTGAATCAATTGCTTTTGAAACAAAAATAGAAATTAAATATTTAGAAATGCCAGTTACTTTAATTGGTGTCACTAGCAGTAATAAAGCCAGTAATAATGATTCAGTTGATGAAATTTATGAATATCTTCAAACAAAGTTTAAAGATATAAAATATTTTAGAAAACAAAGTGATAAGAAGATCTTAGTAATAATTTCAAAAGAGCAGTCAGAAGTTACAAGGTTAAAAAGTTATTTAAATGAACATTTTGATTTAAGTAATGTTACTGTTCATGTAATTGAAAATAGTGAAGCTAATCATCTATACAATGAAATCAATATTATTGCTAATGAAGGAAAAATTATCGGAATTATTGGTAATAATAGACCAAATTTAGCTCAATATCCTTTTGCTGAAGTGAGATGGCTAGAACAAAAGAATGCTAAAACTTTAGAAGAGATATTCATTGAGGAAGATGAAGCACGTGATGATATTAATGAAATATTTGAATATTTAAAGGATCAGTTCAATGAGGTAGATGTTGATGGAATAAAAGATTATCTATTGGATTTTACTAAGAGTTTAGAAGTTACACTAGATGCAACTTTAGATGAGGATCAGCAAATCGGTTTAATAGTACACTTGGTTTGTTTGATTGATCGAATCAGTAGACATCAAGCACCGATTGTTAATTTTATTGCATCAAACATAATTTTAAATCATGGAATGTTAGTTAGTAAGGTCAAGGAACTTTTAGTTCCTTTAGAGATGGCTTTAAATATATCAATCAGTGACGCTGAAATTGCAACGATTATTTCAATCGTTAAAAAGAGATAAATAGAAAGAAGGATTAAATATGACTAAAGAAGAAGCAACAATGGTTGCCTTTGAAATCGTAGCTTACTCAGGGGATGCTCGTTCAAAATTATTAATGGCTGTAGAGAAAGCTAAAGCCGGTGACTTAGTGACTGCTGATAGATTAGTAGCAGAAGCTAATGAATGTTTAGTAGATGCTCATAAAGCTCAAACAGATTTATTGCAACAAGAAGCTCGAGGGGATAATGTTGAGGTTGGTTTTATCATGGTTCATGGTCAAGATCATCTGATGACAACATTATTATTAAAGGATATTGTTGGGACTTTAATGGATGTATATAAAAAATAAAAATTTAACGGGGGATCGTATATGAATAAATTAGTTTCAAATATAGAGAAATTAAAACCTTTCTTTGAAAAAGTTTCACGTAACCGCTATTTACGAGCGATTCGTGATGGTTTCATTTCGGCCATGCCGATTGTATTATTTTCAAGTATTTTTATGTTACTTGCATATGTACCAAATATCTTTGGTTTTTACTGGTCTAAAGAAATAGAAGCAATGATCTTAAAACCATATAATTATTCAATGGGGATTTTAGCTCTTGTTGTTGCAGGTACTACGGCTAAGAATTTAGCAGATAATTTTAATCGTGATATGCCGGTTAATCGTCAAATCAATAATATTTCTGCGTTAATGGCAGCAATTGTTGGTTTCTTGAGTGTTGGGGTCGATTCGATCGAAGGCGGGTTTGCAAATGGCTATATGGGGTCAAAAGGGTTATTAACAGCCTTTTTAGTTGCCTTTGTCGTTTGTAATGTTTATCGTTTTTGTGTAAAACGAAATGTAACTATTAAAATGCCAGATGCAGTACCACCAAATATTTCTCAAACCTTTGCTGATGTTATACCGTTTGCGGTTTCAGCAATCATCTTTACTATTTTTGATATTATTTTTAGGAATGTAACTGGAATATGTTTTGCTCAAGGTGTAATTGAATTTTTTCAACCACTATTTACTGCAGCAGATGGGTATATCGGGTTGGCTATTATTTATGGGGCAATGTCATTATTCTGGTTTGTGGGAATTCAAGGTCCATCAATCGTGGAACCGGCAGTTTCGGCAATCTATTATGTAAATATAGCAAACAATTTAGATTTATTCCAAGCGGGACAACATGCTAATAATATATTAACACCAGGAGTTCAACAATTTGTTGCAACAATTGGTGGGACTGGTGCAACTCTTGTAATTACATTGATGTTTGCATTTATGTCAAAATCAAAAGAATTAAAAGCAATTGGCCGTGCTAGTTCGATTCCGGTAATCTTTGGGGTTAATGAACCAATTTTATTTGGGGCACCGCTTATCTTAAATCCAATTTTCTTTATTCCATTTATTTTCGCTCCGATTTTAAATGTTTGGTTATTTAAAGCTTTTGTAGATTTCTTAGGCATGAATAGTTTTATGTATGTATTACCTTGGACAACACCAGGACCAATTGGGATTGTTTTAGGATGCGGTTTAGGTTTATTAACAATTCTTTTTGCTGCAGTTATTCTACTAGTTGATTTTGCTATTTATTATCCATTTTTTAAAGTTTATGATAATGAAAAGTGTGAAGAAGAAAAGAATAAGAACTTAGATGCAGTTGAAAAAGAAGAAGAAATGATTGAAGTAGATGGAAATACTTTAAAATCAAAACGAATCTTGGTTTTATGTGCTGGTGGTGGAACAAGTGGTTTATTAGCAAATGCTCTAGCTAAAGGCGCTAAAGAACAAAATATTCCATTGATTACAGCTGCCGGTTCTTATGGAGCACATATGGATATTATGAAAGATTATGATTTAGTTGTATTGGCACCACAAGTAGCTAATTATTATGAAGATTTGAAAAAAGATACAGATCGTTTAGGAATTAAATGTGTTGCTTGTGAAGGTAAACAATATATCAATCTAACAAGAGATCCTGATGGGGCCTTGAAATTTGTGTTTAAAATTATGGAGGGAGAATAAAAATGAAATTTCCTGATAATTTTGTATTTGGTGGTGCTACAGCTGCTTACCAATGTGAAGGAAGTACTTTGAAATATGGAAAAGGTAAAGTTGCCTGGGATGATTATTTAAAAAAAGAAGGACGTTTTTCTGGTGATCCGGCGAGTGATTTTTATCATCAATATCCGATAGATATAAAATTATGCCGTGATTATGGAATCAAAGGGATTAGAATCTCGATTGCCTGGTCAAGAATTTTTCCTAATGGTGTTGGTCAAATTAATCAAGAAGGGGTAGATTTTTGTCATCGTGTTTTTCAAGAATGTAAAAAGCAGGGTGTTGAACCATATGTTACATTACATCATTTTGATACTCCTGATGCTTTGCATAAAATTGGTGATTTTTTAAATCATGAAATCATCGATCAATATACTAATTATGCAAAATTTTGTTTTCAAGAATATCATGATGAAGTAAAATATTGGTTCACCTTTAATGAAGTATGGCCAATTGCAGTAAATCAATACATTGTAGGAAGTTTTCCACCAGCAATTAAATATGATATTCCTAAAGCAGTTTATTCAATGCATCATATGATGGTTGCCCATGCGAAAGCAGTATTGGCATTTAAAGAGGGAAAATATCCAGGCCAAATTGGAATTATTCACTCTTTAGAAACAAAATATCCTTATAATGATAATGAAGCTGATTATCAGGCAACAAAAAATGAAGATGTATTAGCTAACCAGTTTGTTTTAGATGCAACTTTCTTAGGTGAATACACTGATGAAACTCTTACGATAATTAAACGATTAGTCGCTTTAAATAATGGAGCTTTTAGAGTTGATCTAGAAGATTTGGAAATCATGAAAAAAGCTGCTAAGTTAAATGATTATCTAGGAATTAATTATTATCAAAGCCACTTTATTCAAGCTTACGATGGTGAGAATGATATCTTCCATAATGGAACGGGGGATAAAGGTACTTCACGTTTTAGACTGAAGGGTGTTGGTGAACGGATGTTTAAGGAAGGAATCGAAAGAACTGACTGGGACTGGTTGATTTATCCTCAAGGACTTTATGATATGATCATGCGAATTAAAAATCAATATCCTAACTATAAAGCAATTTATATCACAGAAAATGGAATGGGATATAAGGATGAATTTGTTGGAGGTAAGATCGATGATACACCAAGGATTGATTATATTAGAAAGCACTTATCATGGATTTTAAAAGCAATTGATGATGGTGCGGATGTTAAAGGATATTTTGTTTGGTCGTTAATGGATGTATTTTCTTGGTCTAATGGTTATAATAAGCGTTATGGACTATTCTATGTTGATTATGACAGTCAAGTTAGATACCCAAAAAAATCAGCTAGCTGGTTCAAGCAAATTAGTGAAACAAAGGAGTTAGATAAGATTGAATTATAAAGCAATTATCTTTGATTTTAATGGAACATTATTCTTTGACAATGATAAACATGTTTTAGCTTGGGGAAAAATCTCCAAGCTGATTCGTGGTAGGGAGATCAGTGACGAGGAGTTGCATGAGCAGTTTAATGGAACACCGAATGCTAAAAATATTCAGTATATGATGAATAATCAAGCAACGAGTGAAGAGCTTAAAAAATATTCATTATTAAAAGAAGAATATTATCGTGAATTTTGTAAGCAAGATAAAGCATCTTTTCATTTGGTAGATGGAGCAGTAGCTTTTTTTGATAAATTAAAAGAACTGGGAATTCCTTTTACGATTGCTAGTGCTTCAATTAAAGAAAATATTGATTTTTTTGTTGAATCATTTAATCTAGATAAGTGGATTGACCCTGAAATGATTATCTATGATGATGGTTCCTATTCAAATAAAGTTAATATGTTTAAAGATGCAGCACAAAAATTAAAACATAATGTTAAAGATATTTTAGTGTTTGAAGATTCTTTTTCAGGAATTGCGAATGCATATAAAGCGGGAATTGAAAAAATCGTAGTAATCTGTCCTCAGGAAAAAGAAAGTGAGTATCGGGATTTACCTGGCGTTATCATGACGATACAAGACTTCAGTGATTTTAATAAATTAATCTAGGATTGGCTATAAAAGTCAATCTTTTTGTTTTTTAAACAATTATATGTATATTTATTATCTAAAATCCTAAAAATAATTAAAATAAAAAAATTATTATCTTGACAAACAATAATCATAAGAGTATTCTATATAAAACATTGTATAGGTATATACATTAAAGGGGGAAATAAAAAATGAATGGATTATTATTACTGGCGCTTTCGATGGTTGCATTGGCAGCAGCTTATGTAATTTATGGTCGCTATTTGGAGAAAACTTGGGGAATCGACCCTAAGGCTAAGACACCAGCGGTTGCTAATGAAGATGGGGTTGATTTTGTTCCTAGTAGCAAATGGGAAGTATTTGCACATCAGTTTTCATCAATCGCTGGAGCAGGACCTGTAACGGGACCGGTTATGGCATTGATGTTTGGTTGGGTACCTACAGTTTTATGGATTATTGTTGGGGGGATTTTCTTTGGTGCTGTCCAAGATTTTGGAGCACTTTATGCATCAGTAAAATCAAACGGTAAATCAATGGGTGGTATCATTGAAGAATATATTGGTAAAACTGGGAAGAAATTATTTTTCTTGTTTTGCTGGTTATTTACACTTTTGGTAATTGCTGCTTTTGCTGATATGGTAGCAGGAACATTTAATGGTTTTTCAGCTGTTGATGGTTCTAAATTACAGCCAAATGCTGCAGCTGCATCAATTTCAATGTTGTATATCGTTGTAGCGATTGCTTTTGGTTTCTTTTTAAAGAAACGGCATGTAAGTGGCAAAGTGCAAGCAATGCTAGGAATTGGCTTAATTGTTTTGATGTTAATTGGAGGGATTGCTTTTCCAATTTATTTCAGTAAAACAACTTGGCTATATGTCGTCTTTGTCTATATTTTCTTTGCTTCTGTTACACCAATGTGGTTATTGAAACAACCTCGTGATTATTTAACTACGTTTTTATTTGTTGGAATGATCGTGGCTGCAGTAGTCGGCGTACTATTCTATAACCCAACTATTTCACTACCAGCATTTACTGGTTTTACAAGTGAGACAGGCAGCTACATGTTCCCAACTTTGTTTATCACGATTGCTTGTGGAGCTGTTTCTGGTTTTCATTCACTGGTTTCATCAGAAACAAGTAGTAAACAAATCAAAAATGAAAAAGATATGTTACAAGTTGGTTATGGTTCAATGTTATTGGAATCACTATTAGCAATCTTAGTTGTTGTCGTAGTTGGTTCTTTAACTCAATTAGTTAGTGACGGTGTTTTAACTGATCAGCTAGCTTCATTAGTTACTGCTGAAGGAGCTACTCCATTTACTAAATTCTCAGTAGGGGTAACGGCTTTTGTTTCTAAACTAGGATTACCTCAAGAATGGGGAATTTGCATTATGACAATGTTCGTTTCAGCATTAGCTCTTACATCATTGGATGCTGTTGCAAGAATTGGACGTTTATCATTCCAAGAATTATTTGAAGTAGAAAATTCTCAAGAAGCTTCAGGGTTGAATAAAATTCTTACAAATAAGTATTTTGCAACATTAATTACCTTGTTCTTTGGTTATTTATTATCATTAGGTGGTTACAATAATATCTGGCCGTTATTCGGTTCAGCAAATCAATTGTTAGCAGCTATGGTATTGATTTCATTATCTGTTTTCCTAAAGGTGACTGGTCGAAAAGGATTTATGTTATACATTCCAATGTGTACAATGCTGGTAGTAACTTTAAGTTCACTTGGTCTTTCTGTATATAACATCGTAAATGCATGGATGACAACAGGAACTTTTGATTTCTTGACATCAGGACTACAATTGATTTTTGCAATTTTATTAATTGCTTTGGGAGTATTAGTTGCTTTCTTTGATTTTAGAAAATTATTTAAGACAAAAAAAGTGTAAAAAACATTGAGTAATTTAATTACTCAATGTTTTTATTATGCTATTTTCTTTTTAAAATAGATAAAAGTAGTTATCGTAATAACAGATAGAATACCTAGATATTCAAATTCAACTTCATCTCCTGTTTTTACAGAAGTTGTCAAATCATCTTTTTTATCAATAACTGTTGTAGTATTGCTACCATTGTTGATAAAAATCAGTTCACCAGTTAGTAGATCACGTTGGTAGTTTTTAAAGAAATTCCAAATATATTGGGCTTCTGGTTTATAATTCCAGTGAGCATGATCTTTAATTGCAGCAAGTTCCATTACTACACCGTTATTGTTAGACAAAGTTCCTGTATACATGTCTTTTTCACCAAGTTTTGTCCATTGCTGATTATCCAATTTAATGCCATAATAAGGGTTTAAATCCATATTCATATCCGTCACGGTTAAGTCATTGATTTTTTGATATGCTTGTAGGGCACTATATATATGTGTATTATTGTCTTCAGCCCAAATACTAAAACCATATAATTGTGAAGTACCGTATTGACTTGAACCATCAACAGGAATCATTTGAAAGAAATCATGATCACCACAAATATATAATAAAGGTGTTTCATGTCCTTTATAATCATTGGTTAATTCAGTGATTGCTTCACTATAAAGATTGACACCAGAAACAGCCCCAACCCCTGCAAAAGTTTCACTATTCTTGACCCCTAATAATAAGGACTCGGCACCGCCTGCTGATAAGCCGGTAACGTATACTCGTGATCTGTCGATTTGTGGATATTTAATTTTCAAATCATCAATTAAGTTAATAATTCCTTCATCCCCTAAACCATCGCATTTTGAAAAATTGACACTAGCATCCTGCCATTCTGGGGATACAACGATAAAGTTCTCTTTTGCAGCTAATTCAATCCAACCAGAAGAATCGGCTTGAACCCGAGGATCATTACCGTTTCCATGAAGCGTAAGAACTAAAGGAACAGAATCTTTCTTAGTATCAATTACTTGATTAGGTAAATATTCAAACCAAGTGTATTTTCCAGGCATATTTGAGACAGTTTGATTAATCTCTTGATTATGAATGATTCCAAGGCGATCAAAAATTGGCGTTTCAATTAGTTTATACGGTTGCTCAGCATTAGCTAAATTTGTATCAGTAACAGGCATATTATAGAACTCGGTTGTTTCATTATGCTGACGATAGTTTTTAGAAAAAACTGTTTCCCAGGCATTATCGAATGCATTTTTTAATGTTTCATCTGTTTTTGAATTTACCACGATTTGTAATGGATTTGTAGAATTTTGATAGATCGTGTAGTTGTTAAATGATTGAGATTGGTCAGTTTGATTAGCTTGTTTGTAATAACTAACAGCTGATGTTGCTGTTGAACTTAAATATGCTGGTATAGGAACGTTATAAGTTAAATCGCTATTCATTGTACCGCCATATACCATCATTCCAGCAATAAAGTAACAATTTTGACTAATATAATTATTGACGAAAGTGGCACCCTCATCAATTCCGATCACTTTAATGTTGCTGACACCAGTGCCGGCTAATTTTTTGAAGGCTGTGACATCATCATTGTTATATTGCGTTGATATAGGATTAATAATATATACTTTCCCTGCCCATTCATGAACATTATCGAGAAGACCGATTTCTTCAATTAATTTATCAGCGCTAGTAAGATCTTGTTTTCCCGCAAAAATGTAATAAATAGGTGTTAAGATATTACTACGTTCTGAGGTGTAGCCATCTGCTTCACTATCATATTCGTAGTAAGTATAATTATTGATTGTGTCACTAGTTACTTCAGTTAAAATGTTTTCATTTGCATATAATTGATTAACTGAAATTGGAGCTGCTAACATTAATAGTGACAATGTTAGTGCTAATAATGCTTTTGTTATTTTTTTCATTGTTCCACCCCTGATTTTATATTTATAACTTTTAAGTTACATTAAAATTATACAAGCGCTTACAATAATAAAACATAATTATCTTTGAACGATCAATTCAAAATAAAACTAGTTTATTCAAAAACTGAATGAACTAGTCGATGTAACGAATATACATATTTCTAAAGATTGGAATAAAATAAGTAAGCTGGATATAACTACTAATTTCATCATTACGCTGATTGCCAAATTTATAGATATAATCAAACTTTGCTTCATCAGTATGCTGTGTAATGCAGGTAAGAAGAATTTTAGGGTTATTAAGACTGAATAAGATATCTCTAATTTCCTTAGTTGAAGGAGCATTGTACCATTGACCACTGGTACTGATACAAATAATTAGGGTATCTTCTTTCAAAGACCTAAGATTTTCTGCCATAATAATGGGATCGTTATAACTATAAGCATTGATACCATATTGAACCATTTCTAATTGAACTAGATAAATATTAGCCAATGAAAATTCAGAACCAATAAAAAGAACCTGTTTATAATTATTGATTATTTTAACTAATCTTTCAAGTGCTGTCATATCAAGCTTATCAATATCATTAAAAGCATTTTGTAATGATTGTTTTACATCATTTTTAATTTCTTCGTTATTTTTACTAATAATCACTTTTTTATTATTAAAAGCATTAAGTCGCAGCATTTGTTGTCCAGCAATGAAATCCCAACGATACTCATTGATATTTTTATAACCCTGATTTTTTATAAACCGGCTAACCGAAGCTTGAGACAAGTAATTGTCACCGGCTAGTTTTTCAAGACTGATTTCATTGATTTTATCACGATTAGTAAAGATTGCTTTAGCAACCTGAGTATTAGTTGCATTATTAGTAGTTTTATTAAGATATTGAATTAAACCATGAATACCTTCTCTTTTCATTTTTATCACCAATAACAGTATAGCATAAAAATGACATATTTACT
>ENA-OQKP01001226-OQKP01001226.1-human-gut-metagenome-genome-assembly--contig:-NODE-1226-length-12875-cov-5.290791_pt1 | contig 12875 bp, 12 predicted proteins | sample MGYA00242780_ERZ504802 | MGnify/ENA primary metagenome ERZ504802 (study PRJEB26092, sample SAMD00036406) | human gut metagenome | host: Homo sapiens | study: EMG produced TPA metagenomics assembly of... | reverse complement strand
GCCTGCTGTTGACATGCAATTTTGTAACTGTTATATATAAAGCAAGGGCGAAAAGCTGATTTTGTTTAAGCCTATCGCCCATTCTTATCATAGAAGATCATATTTACAGACTTTTCTTCATAGTCTCCACTAATCCAGTGCCACCTCTTTACTATGACTCCATTCACATTTTCTATATTATACAACTTCAATTGTTTTGCCATCAATCCAACAAAAAACAACCATATAAATATAACTCCACCAAACATAATTCAATATCCTTCTATTCTTATTTCTTTCTATGAAGAATTCTATATAGGCTTCCTGGTAATAATCCTATAATAATCGGTCTGAGACACCACACATAATTTCTTTTTTTTAATCCTAATTCCTTTATCGCAACTTTCTTCACATATGCTTCATTCAATCTATATTTGAATTTTCTCCGTCCTTGTGCATTTCGATCATCTCTCATAGAATACAACGGTTCTTGAAGGTTCATCCCTTTGAACCCCTTTGCATACATTTTAATCCATAAATGATAATCTTCTACCCTTAATAATCTATCACTTATACTGTATCCTTTTACTTTTTCATATGCCTCTTTCCTTACCATACATGCCGCATGACAGAAGGGAGTCCCTTTCAAAAAGCTTTCTTTTATCGGATACAATTCTGCATATGTTTTCCCCCACACACCATTCTCATCAAAAAATAACATATCTGTACTAACAATGGCAATTTCAGGGTTCTTTCTTAACGCTTCTACCTCTTTTTCAAATCGGTCTTCCGCACACAAATCATCACCATCCATACGAGCTATATAATCACCATCTGCAAATTCTAAGCATTTGTTAAGTGTATAATTCAATCCTTTATTTTCATCATTTCTTAATAACACAAATTGATTCGGATATTCTATAACATACTTTTCTGCAATTTTAACCGTATGATCTGTAGAACAATCATCGCACATAATTACTTCCCAATTTGTATATGTTTGTTTTACAATACAATCAAGTGCTTCTTCTAATGTTTCTGCACAATTATAAATCCCCATAATCACACTTATTTTTTCATTCATCTTTAAAACCATACACTTTCGTAAGTTCTCTTTTTACATTTCTAAATGTATATGCCTGTGCGTATGTATTAGCATTTTTTTGAATTTCTCCATACAACTGCTTATCGGTCAATATCTTTAAAACCTTATCAGCTATCCTTTCACAATCATTTACATCTATAAGAAATCCATTCTTCCCATTTTGTATCAATTCTCTATGTCCTCTATTTACAGAAGCCACAACCGGAGTTCCTGATAACATAGCTTCTACAATATTCAGCGGAAGTCCTTCTCTTTTACTGCAAGAAACTGACACATCAGCAATCTTCTGATATTCCTGAAGATTCGTAACATATCCCAGCATTTTTATATTTTCAGTCAATCTCAAAGATTTTATCAAATTTTCAAGATTTTCTTTTTCTGATCCATTTCCTGCAAGAAGCAGTTGTGCATCCGGATATTTTTTTACAATTTTCTGCATAGCGTGAATAATCATTTGCTGATTTTTATTTGGAAGCAATTCCCCTACACATAAAATAATCTTTTGTCCATCAGTAAAGCCAAACTGTTTTCTGATTTCCATTTGTTCTTCTTGAAGTACGGAATGATATCGGTTTTCATCCACGCCTACGCCATGAATCCGCTCCACTTTACAATGAAACTTTTGGCTTGCTAGGTGGTAATCCTCCTTCGTAATGGTAATCAGCTTATCTGTCATTCTTGAAAAGTATTTTTCAATGGGATAAAACACGATCCAGTTCTTTTTCGGCGCACCTTTATAAAAATGAAATCCATGTGCTGTATAATAAACTTTAGTGCCTTGCTTTCTGGCCTGCTTTGCAGCTAATCTTGTAACAATTCCTCCCATTGGCGTATTGCAATGAATCACATCATACTTTTCTTTATTAATAATATTTTTTAATTCCTTATAAGCCTGTATATTATCTTTACTTTTAGGAGAACGGGCAAATGGTATATCATAAACTTTCTCAACAAAATCAAGCTTTAACCCATTTTTTTCTGCCAAATTATCTCTTGCAGCCACATGGACTTCACATCCATGTTTATGCAATACTTCAACAAGTGGTTTATGAAATTGACAAATGTGACTTTGTACAGTCGCTGTCAAAAGCACTTTCATTTAATCCTCCCCCCCTGTCTCAAAAAATGAAACCAGCTATTAAAAATAAAATACTCGCTATACCTGCTGCAATCATAGTATATGGCAACTGTGAATAAACATGCTCCATATTTTCAATCCCACAACTGGAAGATGTTATAACTGTAGCATCTGAATAAAAACAAGCATGACTACAGAAAGTTCCACCACATACAATAGCTGCTATTACAATTAATAAATTTGCTCCACACGCAGCACCTAATGGAATAATAATAGGCGCACAAACTGCCGGTATCCCCCAGTTACTTCCTGTTATAAAGCCCAACATTGCTACAACAACAAATGCTACCATAGGATATATATTAGCATTTACAAATGGTTCAACCACACTCATCACATAATTTGGCAAATTAATATCTGCTGATGCCTGTCTCATCCATAAAGCAGCAACAATAATTACCAATGCAGAAACCGAATCCGCAAATCCTTGAACCCATAAGTCACAAAACTGATTCGTTCTCATCTTTTTACGTGGGATATAAATAATTCCTGCTGCAAGTATCGCCGCTATAATTGCAATAAACATATCTCCTACTGTTAATTGCACTATGATCATTGTCAAAATCGGAAAAAGAAAATCCACAATTTTTGCTTCTTTATCAACTTCTTCATTTCCATTTTTATTCCACTTCTGACTTTCTTTGCTATACACTTGTCCTGTTTCTTCTACACGCTTATATGCACTTTTCATAGCGCCTAATTTCGGTATTACCCCAAATATGAATAAGGGTACAATTATAAGTGCTACTAATGCATAAAACATATATGGGATTGCATGTATATACGTCGCCATCGCACTACCATATCCCAAATCTACAATCTCGGACTGCTCCCAAAAAATTCCTGCAAAGAAAATTGCCCATGTTGAAAATGGTAATAAAACACATACCGGTGCTCCTGTAGAATCAATGACATATGCTAGTGCTTCTCGAGGCACCTTCCTTGAATCTGATAATTTCTTTGTACAAGCACTAATTGTCATAATATTCATGTAATCATCGACAAAAATAATAATCCCTAGTATCCATGATGTCAGTAATGTACTTTTATCTGTCTTGCAAATTTTCCCCAAAAAATTGGCAATCGCATGAGTTCCTCTTGCTGCGTTGATTACCGCTATCAAACTACCAAAAAGTCCACAAACAATTAACAACCATACTGTATCGTAATCTGTAACCACTTTAAAAAACGAATCTACCATTAATGTTACCGGATTACTTTTATTTGCAGTAGCAATAATCAAATATGATGAAACACACCCTATCAACAATGCCTCTGTCGTTCTTTTAGACTTTATCGCAACAACAATAACCAGCAATGCTGGCAACAGTGTTATTATTCCATACCCCATCAAAACTTCTCCCTTTTTCTTCCAAACCTAATCTTTGAAAATATTTCTAAATAATTACGCACAACAAACGCCCGAAAATTTGTATGCGAAATATCATGCACTGTTATTCCTGTCTCAGCTATTCTCGGTTCCATATATGTAATCAAATCAATCGGTATATCATCTACCTTACGTTTTTCTAATGGAACTGTCAGCATTAATTCCACATATTTTCTATTATTAAATGGAATCGTAATATCATAAGAAACTCTATGTTCTGTAGTCAAAAAAATTCCTTCTCCGCCACTCCACGCAAATTCCCAAAAATATAATTCTAACCACGAAAGATTATCAAAAGTTTTTTTATCATAATACTTTCTTAAATATTCTGCAAATACATTATCTGTCTCTTTGATCAAATATTTACCAACATAAACTTTGTGCATTGCTCTCCAATAGCTTGCATACGGATATTGCGGAAATTTCTTTTTATTATATTTATTATAATACCATCCGCGTCCCATCTCATTTACCCATGATTTAATTTCCATATCACATGGAGGATTTTCTGTAAAATATAACCTTTTTTTCAAGTCATTTGTATTGTTTGCGCCAATACATCCATTATTACATTCCATAACTTTTTTAAACACTGGCAAATCTTTATATCCATCCCATTTTTCAGGAATTTCATAAAGTTCATGTTCAAGTCCTAAATGTACTAAAATCTCTTTCGCCGCATACGCATCAACAGACTCATCAACATTTGATATATAACTAAAATAATGTAATTTATCATATACTTTATTGGCACATGACAATGCTGTCATACTGTCCCTTCCGCCAGTCACAGAAATAGACACTTTCTTTTCAGGCCATTTTTTTGCAATACATTCCATTGTATTCGACATAATTCTTCCTAATTCATGAATCGTATTTTCATATTCTTGCTGTGTCTTTGTCTCTACAATTTTCTCAGTCGGATAAAATCTTACCACTTCTATGCCATTTTGTTTTTTTCATATGATCCAAAATGATTCGGAACCATTCTTTTCAATTCATCAAACGGTGACAAATCACCCGGAAGCCATGTTCCCCAATAATGCCAATATTTATTTGTTGTAAGCCGCTTTATATATTCAGGTTGTTTCAAACCTTTTAAATCAGCTACCAGTTTTGCATGTGAAGTAATATAAAGCTTATCGCTAATTAATCCATGATACACAAGCTGCATTCCTGCACAATCAGTTGTATAAACAATTTGATTTTCTGTTACATATCCTACACAAAAAACACCTGTCAAATTGCTCTCTGCATCCCAATAATCAGCTTCACTTTTTTCCCTAGCCGAAGCTAATTTTTTCAAAATTTCATTTTCATCAACAAGCATATTATATGGGTCATATGCATGTCCTATTATGAAATATATAACTTGATTTCTTTCATATGTATAAGCATATGTCTCCTTATGCGTATACATATAAAATGAATATCCTATCGTTTCTTCTTTCCAATTTGCATAAAACGGATATTCTAAATTTACATTTTGTTTTTCATTTGTGATTAAAAAACCTCTGCAATATAACCTTTTTTGAAACTTTGGGTAATCCTTCAAAGTTTTTTTCATTTCTTCTGCACTATAATATGACATTAGTTTCTCCTTATTTTCTCTATTTTTCTTCTTAATTCTTCATATTGCTTCTTTCTTCCTTTTGCTCCCGCAATTTGAATTACATTTGCCATTCCATTTGGATTAGCTTCAATCAATACACAATCATTTTCTCTGATAGCAATATCCCAAGCCACATATTTCAGCGGATAGTTCTGTGCGCATTCTCGAACAAATTCTATAACAGTTTCCCAATTCGGAATTTTAAATCCTTTCATTCTTATTTTTGAAGTTGGATGCATCTCATATCTTCTTCCGATTGCATCCTCCCCATCATCTCTTACAATCCCCGTTTTTTCATCTATCGAGCCTACAACTCCCCCTGCCGAATAATTATCTATAACGGTATTTCCTACGCCCATCCTTAAAGCTGCCCCTATAATTTCACATTCATTCCCGATCATAACTGTAAATATTCTTATTGTATTTACACTACTAGGGTTTAATTTACTCAATTCTTGATGTTGTGTTACTAATTCATCCAAAACTGCTGGACTTTTTTTAAATTTATTATATAAATCTTCAATACTTCCTTTTGAAACTGTCCATTTTTCTATCCCTCTACCGCAATCAGCCACATCTAGCTTATATAAAAATGAATTATGCTTATCTACAAATTTTTCAAAATCTTCCTTTGTAGATTCGGCTGAATATAATTGATCTCGCTTCACATATTTTTTCAATTCACGATACATTTCTTTTTTACTGCATAACTGAGTAAAAACCTCTTGTGAATCGACATACTGTGCAAAACGCAATCCATCTTTAGATGTCAAATATTCCTTTTTCTCTTTGCTATTTTTTTCAAAAAACCTCAACTCAAAATAATCGGAAATAGTCGCTTTATATCTTAGATAATTCCAAACAATTCCCATTCCATAACGTATTCTGTAAAAAAGATTTATCCCCCCCGGTTCATTTTTATACATGAATCCATTTTATTAAACATTACTTTTAAAACTTGTATATTTATCACTTAATTCTCTCCTTATATTTTCATAGATCACTCCCGCCAGTCTCCGGGCATTTCCATCTCCGACAAAACTGTTATGCGGTGTCACTATAACTTTCTCCATCTCCCATAACGGGCTATCTTCCCCCAGCGGTTCTTCTTCAAACACATCCAGCACTGCTCCGCCAAGTCTTGGCATCTCCCGCTTCAACGCTTCTGTATCTACGACAGCGCCTCTTGCAATATTTACAAGGATCGCCCCGTCTTTCATTTGGCTGAATTTTTCTTCATTCATCAAATACCTTGTCTCCTCAGTTAGCGGCAAAGTCAATATGACAATATCGCTTTTGGATAAAACTTCGGACAGGTTCTCGATTCCAACCATCTTTTCATAAGTTTCATCTTCTCTCGGATACAGATCTACGCCTGTTATTCTGCATCCGAAAGCGGAGAAGCGTTTTGCACATTCAGTTCCGACACTGCCGCAGCCTGCAATGCATACTTGCTTTCCGAATAATTCTGACAGATTTCTTCGTTTCTCCCACTGTTTTTCCACCTGATTCTGCTGAAAGAACTTGCCTTGTTTATACAATTCTAACACTCCGAATATTGCAAATTCTGCCATTGGGATACTATATACCCCCCTTGCATTATGTATCTCAATATTATGTCTTTTTACATACTGCATATCAACTCTGTCAAATCCGGCGCTTGTCAGTTGAATATATTTTAAATGAGTAAATCGCTCAATCGGATGGGAAAGAAATAGTCCGTTGCATATAACTCCTTCAACCCATTCATATGAACACGGAAGCTCATCTTTTTCAAATTGCAAGAATTGTACCTGATGCCCCAACATTTTTAATTGTTCAATTCCGTCTTTTGCCCCTTGCCATGCTCCTGTTACTAATAAATTCATTTTGCATCCTCACATTCGCATATCTGTCTTATTTTTGTCTCAACCTGTTGTCTGTTTTTCCAAAAATATTCACTATGTACTCTGCATTCTTCTTCAAGTTCCCGTATTTTCGGCAATTCAATTTCAAAAATCTTCTGAATCTCTTTTAAGTCTGTCACTTGACCTGTCCTGCAGAAACTCCGTGACAAAATCGCACATGCAGAACCAAGACGATAATGTTCTTTGATCACATATTCCGAAGGAAGCATTCCTTTCCCTAATGAAGCAATTCCGCCAAATCCATAAGGAATCCCGCCTTTTCTGAATTTCAGACAGAGTTCTTCAACCGTACCGTCAAGCAGCAGTTCAAACATAAAATTTTTACCGTAACCTAATGATAAATCATTCAATCCGATAAACATCTCGTCAATCCCCGGAATTTGTACTAGATCCTCTGCAATGGCCGCCGCTTCGGGTGTTTCAACCAAAAGGACTGTTTTTGCTCTGCCATTTACATATTTTACAAATGTCTGAACTTCCTCTGCCGTTTTAAAATAAGGCAGCATTAAAAGATCTGCACCTGCTTCGATCGCTTCGTCAATTTCTTCTTTTGACGAGTTATATTCATCTGTTTTTTCATGAATCGGATTCACTCTTACAAACAGTTCCGCTTTATTTAAGCATTGTGCAAGCCGCCTCACATCATCCGCCGTATGTCTGGACTGCACTGTATCCATCCCACCCTGCCTGTCGGTTTTGCCGATATATTCCATATCGACAAAAATACGGTCAACTCCTGCTTCTTCTGCGATATGGGCGACATCTTCTGAATTTGTAATATACATCAGTTTTAATGGCATCTGATCATCCCCTCTGTTTTGTCTGCTTTTCTTTTGATCGTTTTATTTGATCTTCCGTCATTTTCTATAGCACTATCTGTTTCTATTTTTGTTTCACTGTTTCTCCGACATTTTCGTTGTCGGCATTTGTAAGTACTTTAAATACTGTCATAAATAAAATCTTTACATCCAGCCAAAAGGAAACATGCTCTGCATACCAGCCGTTTAATTCGATACGTTTATTCCATTCCACTGTTTTTCTTCCGTTCACCTGCGCCCAACCTGTAATTCCCGGACGCACATTAAACATCTTCTTCTGCTCCTCTGTATATTCACTCCATGGCCACGGGTGATATGTAAGCGGACTGCGGAAACCGATCAGCGCCATATCGCCTTTCAAAACATTCACAAGCTGTGGAAGTTCATCAATGCTCGTGGCGCGTATGAATTTTCCAACTTTCGTCACACGACTGTCTTTATTATCGGAATAAACACCACCCTTTTCAGCTCCAACGCACATGCTCCGGAATTTATACATTTTATATACTTTTCCTTTATAGCCGATACGATCCTGTTTAAAGATCACAGGACCTTTTGATTCTGCTTTAATAGCGATTGCAACGATTGCCATCGGAATTGCTGCAATAACCAACCCGATCAATGCAAGGCAAAAATCAATTCCCCGCTTAATATATCGATTATAAACCCCATCATAAGCTTTCCTCTTCATCTTCTCTCTCCTGTAGATTCTTCTTTTTACTTATGTTTATTATCACATCTTCTTTTTGAGTACTTGCGCCGCATATTTGTCTGATGACATCTGTTGACCCTTTGTCTTTTTCCAAATTCTCAGGCTCTTACCCTGCGCTGCGGCAAACTGTTATCTTCCGGCTCTACTTCCGCTCCTACTTCTTTATTCACTTCTTCCGGTCTTTTAAAAGTAGGCACAACTTTTCGCAGTACTTCTCTAGCCTGATCGTCATCTCCGTTGTCACATACATCTTTCAGCATCCTTAATTTTTCACGGATCTGTTCTACAGACAGCGGTCTGTCTTTTTCTCTGAAGATAAGGTCATTTTCCGTCTTATCAAGCTCTTCTGTCTTAACAAGAAGTTCTTCGTACAGTTTCTCTCCCGGACGGAGTCCTGTCTCTACGATCTCGATATTCTGCGCCCCTGACAGGTGGATCATATTTTCTGCAAGATCTAATATCTTGATCGGTTTTCCCATATCGAGAACAAGCAGTTCTCCATTATGGGCAAGCACACCGCTCTCTAATACGAGCTGAGATGCCTCCGGAATTGTCATAAAGTAGCGGATAATCCGCTTATCTGTAATTGTAATCGGTCCGCCGTTTTGAATCTGACGCTTGAACAGAGGGATCACGCTTCCTGCGCTTCCCAACACATTGCCAAATCTCGTCGCACTGTATTTTACTTTTCCGTTAATACTTGCGCTCTGTACGATCATTTCACACATTCTCTTCGTCGCGCCCATCACGTTTGTCGGATTGACCGCTTTATCCGTTGAGACCATCATAAAACGTTCCGCACCGTATTTCTCACACATTTCAACAACAACTGCTGTTCCGAATACATTGTTCTTAATTGCTTCGATACAGTTGTTCTCCATAAGAGGCACATGTTTATGTGCTGCCGCATTGATCACGATCTGCGGATGATATTTTTGGAATACCCTCTCCATCGCTCTTGAATCTGTAATAGAAGCAATCTCTACGCTGAGTCCCGGTTCATTGCCATACGCGATCCTTAATTCCTGCAGAAGATCATAAGCTCCGTTCTCGTAGATATCCAGAATGATCAGTTTCTCCGGTCCCATTTTAACGATCTGTCTGCACAGTTCCGAACCGATCGATCCGCCTCCTCCGGTAATGAGAATGACTTTATTATTATAATAATCTTTTGTCTTTTCGTTCGTAAGCTTTCTCGGCGCTCTAAACAGCAGTTCTTCGATATCGAATTCTCGAAGAGCTCTCTTTCCGCCTGCCATCTGCATCTTAGGATAATCGTACATCTTCACTTTATATCCGGCATTTTTATAATAAAGATATCGCTCTGTTCTTCTTTCATCCGCCATAGACGGCAGCGCAAAGATAATTTCCTGTATTCCGTATTTTTTCAGTTTCTGAAACGTCGCCTCGTTTTCAGACAATACGGGAAGTCCCTGTATCTCTCGTCCGTCTTTTGATTTATCGATATCCACAAAACATTTCGGCACATAGGATGCCATCTTGTTTGCCAACAGTTCCCCTGCCAGAGTAACTCCGACATTTCCTGCCCCTATGATCGCCACTTTGATCTTCTGATCGTCTCTTGTTTCCCCCCACTTCAATTCCGGCAAATATTTTCAGCAGTGCGGCTAAAATTTTACCTGAAAAAGTTTCCAGGTTGCTGCACTTATACGCATAACGGTAAGACATTCTCATGATCAGCGCTCCCATGGTGTTTACCGTACTCAACACCAGAAGGCGCGGAAATGAGATATGAGCGACCGGAAGAACAGATTCCAAAATCACATATATTAAAAATGCCACACAATCCGTACAAACTAAACGCATGTAGCATTGAATTCCCCCGTATCTCCATATCTGCCCATATATCTTTCCGACCAGCCGGCAGGCAAATACGCATACAAATGCAAGTAGCTTCTGCTGCAATTCCCCTCTCTGCTTCAATTTTACCGGTCCTTCATATAATACAAGCAGAAATACAGACGTCACTGCAAATACGATCACATCGTAAAAAAATAATTTCCATCTTATATGAAATGTAGTCTTTCCTCTCATCTGTAATTTCCTCTGTTATCTCTCCAAATCCATCTTTCATGTTTTGATGTTTTTAACTGCTGTCCCTCTAGTTTATCTTTCATACTTCTTTAACTGCTATTTCTTTCTTTTTCTTTTTACTGTTTCGTAAATTTTTGTCTTTTGCGTATCCGGTTCTTTTGTTACTATACATTACCGGAAAATAGCCGTTTTTCCCCTGATTTTTGCAAGAAAATAGCCCGAAAATATTTCTTATCATCGAGCCATTCCTTACCGTCAGCCTTTCAAGGCACATTCAATATTTATTTTTCTTTGCGTTTTCTTAACACAATAACGCCTGTCGCACCAAGGATTACTGCTGCACCGATCCAAAGTACGGAAACAGGGAATCTTCCTGTCTGCGGAGACGTTCCGATCGCATTGTCTGCGGACGTATCTACTTTTGCGATCACGGCAACCGGCGAAAGATCTTTAAAGGACGCAGTGATCTCTTTGTTTGTATAATCTACGTCTGACGCTTCCACAACTTCCCATGCCGCGCGGTCTGTGCTGAAGTGAAGAAACGCTACTTCTGTCATAGCTGTGGAAATTGCCGGCACGCTTAATGTTACAAGGTAGTCTCCGTTGTCATCTTTAATCCCGCCGTTTACAGGCTCAAGGTCAAAAAACTTTGTGACAAACGTTCTGGAACCCAGATCTGCCGCCAGAGCGTCGACCTGTTCTTCTGTCATCTTCAGTCCTGCTGCGCCTTCTGCTTTGAGCAGTTCTTTCATATCTGCAACAAGCTGTGCAAGAGTCATGCTTCCGTTATTTACTTCTATGATCGCGTCAACTGTCTGTGGGGAAACTGCCTCTGCCTCTGCAAATGCCTCTCTTGTTCCTTCCGTTACGGTATAATAAGCCGCAAAATCATTCGGAAGCACAACTTCTGACGTTTTACTTCCTGCAAACGCCGTTACTGCCTGTGATACGATAAGCGTTGCCGCCAAAATTACACCCATGATTTTCTTTTTCATATTGTTCACTCTTCCTTTCTCTGATAAATGATTTTCTTTTGCCTTATTGTTCTATGGAAACCAACACTGCCTGAACAAGAAACCTCATATCCGGCTGGTTTGCATAGCATGTTGATAAGGTCAGGATCTTATCGTCCGTCCCCACCTGCGCTGTTGTATCAATGCTCGCATTCATATCGCGGATTGCAAAGATACGGTATAAATACTGCTGATACACTTCTTTATCTGTAAAGTCAAAACTTCTAAGCAAATGTCTGCTGTCATACGGATACGCAGCGAATATTTTATAATGTCGTATTGCATCCGGCGTATAGATCAGCACTTCTTTGTTTTGATCAAAAAATGTTTTATCCCGATAGTCGAGCAGTCCTTTAAACATCGAACCGTTTCTCATGTCATGCCCGTAAATGACCGTATTCGGATCTTCAAAATCAGTATTGTTGTAATTCTCCGTAAAAATCGCTCCTTCGGTCTTTTCTTCATGATCGATCGTGTGATCCAAATAGTATGTGTTGTCATTCTCCCTTTGGAGAACCGGATAGTCTATCGCCGTTCCCGGTATACTGATCCACGCATACACATCGGGATTCTTTTCCTTTAGCGCCGCAAAATCGATCGGGATATCAACTTTTGATTTTGAACCTTCATCTTCCGGTTCTTTTTTCACTTCTTCCGAAAGATCCTGATACCCTTTTCCGGCGTTTTGTTCTTTCGTAAATTGATAAACTCCGATGCCAAGGCAAACTGCTGCGGCTGTGATAAGAACGCTTCCTATTATCTTAGATATCTTTTTCATATGCCGTCTCTGTTCTTTCTGCACTTTATTTTTTCTCTACATAAAATGTCTCAACTGTCTTTTCATACAAAGCATCATCATCTACGACGTATTCATCATATTCTTTACCTTGAATTCCTTCTCCCGGAATCGTCCATCGGTTCACCTTTTTGCCTTCTGATACACTTTCCGTCAGATCAACAAAACGACTTTTCCCCATATTCGTTACCATATACGGTTCAATCGCCTTGTACAGATCGGTAACAAGCGCTTTATCTGCAGATGCATTTTTTAAAGATTCGCAAACTGCTCTGATTAATTCCTGCTGGCGATCAATACGTCCGATCGCGCACACGCTGACCAACGTATTTCTGTACATAACCACCTGT
>ENA-OQKP01001220-OQKP01001220.1-human-gut-metagenome-genome-assembly--contig:-NODE-1220-length-12989-cov-6.659462_pt1 | contig 12989 bp, 10 predicted proteins | sample MGYA00242780_ERZ504802 | MGnify/ENA primary metagenome ERZ504802 (study PRJEB26092, sample SAMD00036406) | human gut metagenome | host: Homo sapiens | study: EMG produced TPA metagenomics assembly of... | reverse complement strand
AGAAGGGCCTGTTTGAGTTATCTGCTTTTTGGAAATTAGGGGGTCTATGGCGAGCGTTTTTGTGCTTCTGGAGGCATTTACCCGTAAAGAGGCTGCTGCACTTGGATTTTTTCCTTGTGCAACAGCCTCCTTTTATGCCATTATTCAACATTCACTCTGCTGATGCCACCATGGACAAAATATGCAGATGGGTATCGGGACGGAACTTGAGTGATGAAGTGTGATATTTTTGCAGGAAACCCTTAATAAAAGTGTGTGCTGTTGCTGTATCTGTTTATGTAAGCGATTTACTCGGAACTCGAATAGGTAATACAATACAGAATTCTGGCAGCGAGGCGACTTACAATGACAGGCAAAATGCCTGCTCCGAATTACCAATGATAAAGAGTGTGCAAAAGACGCTTTTATTTTGACGTCAATAAAATGCATGAAAGATATATTTTGATATGGGGGGGGGGAAAAACATTGTACCAAGAAGAGTAAAATTTAGATGCCGAAAAGGAAAAAGAAAACATCGATTTATAAAACATGGTAAATGTAAACTGCGCACTTGACTTTTTAAAAAAATGATGTAAAATGATGGTATAAGAAATTTCTCTTGAACCTTGTGGAGGAGGCTCCCAATGTTTGTTTTTTCAGAAGAAAGTACGGCTTCTAAAATGGTTGAAGCTATTGTTGGGTGTAGTTACTTGGGTATAGAAAGATGTGCGGAAGAATATGCGGATTTTTCGTACAAAAACGGAAAGGGACAGCATGGCTGGGCGTTAATCTTCCAACAAATAAGCGAAACTTTGCCGGAGATGGGCTATCGGGTAATTCAAAGAACAGCAGGAAGCTGGCCCTATGCAGTCATGTTCGATCCATATAGTGGGACAGCAATTACTTTATTGCGAGAAGAAAATTATAGAAGCCGGCAAGATGAAATCCAAAGAGGAATTGTTCATTATGTACATGCAGGAATTCCGGCTAACGCGGATTTAAATAATGAGGAACCGATTTACAAGCAGATGTCTTTGTTTGATAGCGAGACGGGAGAGGAAATACAAGAAAAAAATCAAAAGCCTTATGAGGAACTCGAAAAGGCTATTGGAGAGAAGATCTTACGGTATGGAATTTTAACGTTTCGTATTGATCCGTTACAGTATATAAAAGACTGTAATCTAAATATTTTAAATGCAGAGGGGACCTTGATTGAAGTTGTCAATTATGACTATGCAATTCCGATGAACTGGAAGGATGCGGTACCGGAACAGGATATTACAAGATTTGCAGTATCTGGTGATTTTGAACATGGTGGTCAGATTGACGATATGCCTGACCTTAAGCCTCGGAAAGAACTCAAAAGGAAAGACGGATAAGAAATGAATGCAATTGTCACATCTGAATTTAACGGAAAGCGGCTTATGTTGGCTCGTGAAATTCAAAATATTTCAGGCCCGAAGCTGGCAGAAAAAATAGGAGTGACAAAGCAGACAATTTCTCAATATGAAAATGGAATAATTAGCCCAAGTCCAGAAAATGTTATGATGATAGCGAAGGAACTCGGTTTTCCGCCGATGTTCTTTTTCGAGGGCAATGAAAAAACTTTTGACCAAGGTACTCCATATTGTCGCGCAACAACAACAACTGCACGGAATGTAAAGCTAAAACAAACGAATGTGGATGTTTTGAAGGCATACATATATGATGCGTTGTCTGAGTATATAGATTACCCAACAATTGATACGCTAAAAGAATGTATGAAAATTGCAGCAAACCATTCTGATATGGAGTTGATGGTAGAACATATCCGTGAAAAATTGAACCTGAAAAGCAGACCAATTCGCAATATGTGCTATTTGTTGCAAAATCTTGGAATTGTTGTGACATCCTATGCAGAAGATGTCGGACATATGGATGCTATAAGCCATATGCCGATACTATCAGAAGGAAGAAAAACGAAAGCATTCTGTTTTACGGCCTACAACACAGAAAAAACAACTTCAGCAAGATTGAACTTTACATTAGCACATGAGTTGGGACATTGGATACTGGGACATATTATGAGTGACACAAAAGAACAGACAGACGATGAATATCGAAGCAATGAGAGTGACGCGAATCAATTTGCTGCAGCTTTTTTACTTCCTAAGAAAGCTTTTTTATACGATCTTCAGAGACCAACCAATCTTGATGATTATGTGAGGCTTAAGGAAAAATGGCATGTTTCAATTGCGATGATGGTTCGTAGAGCATATGTGTTGGGAAAGCTTTCTACAAGTCAGTACCAGTACCTATTTAGGCAGATTGGTAAGCGTGGATGGCGCACCTTTGAACCTGGAGATATGAAAGAGGTTCCAAACGCAACACTTTTTTCAATGTCCGTGAAAATCTTAGATAAAAATGGGCTAGTAGCTCAGGAAAATCTGCTGGACTATTTAACAAGTAAGTGTTTTCCAGCAAGGCAAGAAATGTATGAAGATTTGCTGGGGGTGGAGAGGCATACGCTCGATCCTGCTGGAGTACATAAAGTATATAAAGTTAGATTCGAAAATGATTGATTAAAAGAACCGGAGTGCCAGAATATCATATTTGATATTCTGGCACCTTTTTGTATTGAAACTCGATTTTGGTGGGAGCGCTGCTATAAACTGTAGCGTAGATAAACGTATAAAGTATTTTACCATATAAATTCAAAGGATATCTTTGACGACTGTTGAAACAGTGTACAAAAATGGAATAGGAAACAAAAGGAAAACAAAGAACTGAAAAAATTACAAAATGGTTACATGCGGAAGAAAAGCACAAAAATTACTGGCAAACTGCACATTCAAATAGTGAATACATGATGGAATATGCACAAATTGAAAGGAAACCGTTTCCCTATTTCTTTGTTGACGTGGGGTGCTGGGAGTGTTACTCTGTAGATGTCAAGGATGCGCATCAGAAAATCTCAAAAGCTCTTCACCGTTTGGAAAGAAGGAAACAAATATGAGCAGAGTAAAACACTTGTTTGCAGTTGTGCTGGCGGCATTGATGCTGTGTCTGCTTATGCCTGTTGCTGCGTTTGCAGAGGAAGCATCCGATGGAAAAATGATCGTCTACGCAAAACTCCCGTCTGACTGGTCAGACCCGCACCTGTGGGCATGGGCAGACGATGGCACAAACGCTTTTGATGCATGGCCCGGTGGCGAGATGGAAGCAGACAGCAACAATGATGGCTGGTATTACTGCTGGATTCCCGAAACCACCAACAACATTATTATCAATGCGAATGACGCTGCGGTTCAGACCAGCGACTACAAGCTGGAAAGCAAGAATGCTTGGGTCACGGTGACTGATGCAGAAAATGTGGAAATCAGTTACGATGCACAGACTACCGGTGATCTGCCGGAGTATGTAGAAAAATTCAAGATTCATGCGCAGGTTCCCGATGATTGGCAGGATGTCTGCCTGTGGGCATGGTCTGCACCGGATGGCAAAAATGCTTTTGAAGCATGGCCCGGCAAGACCATGAGCAAAGGCGAAGATGGCTGGTATACTGCCAGCGCTCCCGTTTGGGTGAACAGCATCATTGTCAACGGCAACAGCGGCGATGTGCAGACGGAGGATATCTCCATCGATGCAGCTGAGGTGTGGGTTACGGTTTCTGAGGACGGAACTTCCGATTTTACTTACAATGATCCGAATGCTCCCGTTGCAGAAGATATTACCGTTCATGTAAAGGCTCCTGCTGACTGGAGCGAGCCGCATCTGTGGGCATGGTCCGCACCGGACGGCACGAACGCATTCTCTTCTTGGCCCGGCGAAGCCCTGCAGGAAGGGGAGGACGGCTGGCTGACGCTTTCTGTTCCCGGCTGGGTCAACAGCATTATCGTGAATGGCAGCGATGGCAGCGTTCAGACTAGTGACCTCAGTGTGGAAACAGGCAAGGATCTGTGGATCGTGGTGAGCGATGCGGAAAATGCAGAAGTCACCTATGAAGCCCCGGCTGAGACTGTAGAAACAGCAGAGGCTCCTGCTGCAGAGAGCGAGCCTACGGTTGCAGCGGAACCCGCAGAAACCAAGTCCAACGCGATGCCGATTGCAATTGTCGTTGTTGTGGTGATTGCTGTTGTGGCAGGCGGTGTGGTCGTTTCCAAAAAGAAAAAGTAATCTTCCTTAGAAAATCATAGAGTACGGGCTGACCAGCCCGTACTCCTTATTTGACACAATCAGAAAGGCAGGTATTCCATGAAGCGCCTGATAGCAGGATTTTTAAGTGTATGTGTAGCGGTATCGTTGCTGATGACCGGCTGCTCGTCGGGCGGCACGGATAATACTGCGCAGACAGATGGCCCGGTTACCATCACGATCTGGCACGACAAAGAAGATGAAGTCGCGCAGGCGTTGCAGACAGAGTTGGATACGCTTGCCTCGGATATCGTGGTAAAACTGGAAAAGAAAGACGGTCTGACCGATTCGCTGAAGATGGTCGGCAACGACCCGAATTCTGCCCCGGATATGTACTTCTTTGCCCACGATAAAATTGGCGTTTACGCTGAAATGGGTATCCTCGCACCGATAACGGATTTCATCGACAAGAGTACGTTGGATCAGTACATACCGATGACGATTGAGGCCGCCACCTACAAAGGGGAAGTGTATCAGCTCCCGCTCTACTTTGAGACGCTGCTCTATATGTACAACAGACGTTATATGAGTGACGATGAAGTGCCTTCGACCACAGAAGAACTGTACAAATATATGCAGGAAAACACGAAAGGCGGACATTACGGCTTCGTGGAACAGCACAGCACGGCGTACTATGCTGCGGGCTGGCTCCATGCGTTTGGCGGTTACATTCTGAACGAAAATGGTGAACCCGGCCTCGATGATGAGAACACCATCAAGGCGCTGGAATACCACAAGAAATTCGTGGAGCTTATGCCCACCGAGGGTGAGTATTCTACCGTGAATACACTGTTCCGCGAAGGCAAAGCGCACTCCACCATCGGTGGTCCCTGGCTGGTTCCTACGGCGCGCGAGAGCGGTATTGACCTTGGCATTGCACCGATGCCTACTGTAGATGAGACCGGCAACAAAATTGCACCGTATTCCGGTGTGCAGGGTATCCATGTCTTGAAAGTTGCAGCTGAGCGCAAGCACGATGCCATTGCAAAGGTCTTGCAGGTTCTGACAAATGATTCCGTTGGCATTGCGATGGCGAAAGCAAGCGGCTGCGCCCCTGCGAAGCAGAGTTGCTATGATGACCCGGTTATCAGCGGTGACGACATGGTTATGGCTATGTACGATACGGCGCAGGATGCGGTTCCCATGCCGAACGTTCCCGAAATGGACGTTATGTGGACGGTTACGGAAAATCTGCTTGTGGATGTAAACATGAGTGGAAAAGATGTCCGCAGCAGCGCGCAGGCCGCCCAGCAGCAGGCAGAGAGCCTTATCAAGCAGATGCAGTGATGCGGAAAGGCCGCACTATGAAGAAAAATAAAAAAGAAACGTTTTGGGCCTATTTGTGCAGCGCCCCCTCGTTGCTTTTGATTTTGCTGATCGTTGTATTCCCAATTCTGTACACGGCGTACATCTCCTTTACAAACATGAATGTTTACCATTGGTTCAACTTCTCGTTTGTAGGGCTGAAAAATTATAAAGATGCGCTGTTTGTTTTTGATTCCGGCTTTTTGGCGGCACTGCTTCGGACTATACTGTGGACTGTGCTGAACATGGTGCTGCAGTTGGTAATTGCCTTTGTACTGGCCAGTCTTTTGAACATACAGGATTTTAAGGGTAGGCGAGTCTACAAGACACTGCTTATGATTCCTTGGGCCATGCCGGGCTATGTGTCGATCCTGCTTTGGAAAAACGGCATCTTCAATTCGCAGTTCGGCTTGCTGAATCAGTGGATGCAGAAGCTGGGGCTGGCGACAGTGCGCTGGCTGGCAAACGATGTCTCGGCATTTCTCTGCTGCACGATTGTCAACCTTTGGCTGGCGCTGCCGTTTATGATTATGATTATGGATGGTGCTTTGCAGGCGGTGGATCATAGCTGCTACGAGAGTGCAATTCTCGATGGTGCAAACTGGTTCCAGCGAGCGTACTTTATTACGATTCCCGCAATCCGCCCGATTATTGCTCCGTCGGTGCTGATTACCGTGTTTACAACCTTTAAGCAATTCGATGTGGTATACCTGCTGACACAGCAGGCGGGTGCGAAAACCGGTGCCAATATCCACACGATCCTGACCTATGCCTACGAGAATGCCTTTATCACAAACAATTACGGATACAGCTCTGCGGTCTCCATTTTGATTTTTGCTATTTTGATTCTGTTCTCGATGGTGACCAGCCGGAAAGCAAAGGAGGGGTAACAGATGACGCGGCATCAAAAGCGTATGCTCAAGCAGGCGGCCAAGCAGATTTGTCTGCATATTTTGTTCATCGTGATTTGTTTCGTCACGCTGATCCCGATTTTGTATGCACTGTCGGTTTCTTTGAATGCCGACAACAGTCTTGTGAGTTCGGACTTCCGTTTTATCCCGAAGAACTTCACGCTGCGAAATTATGTTGCGGTCTTTACCGAAGAACCTGTCATGCTGTGGTTTAAAAACAGTATGACGCTGGCGGTAGTCACCGTTGTTATCTCGCTGGCGGCAGCAATTCCGGCTGCCTATGCGTTTTCCCGTATGCGCTTTAAGGGGCGCAAGCCGATATTGAAGCAGTTGGTTCTGCTGTACTCTTTTCCCTCCGTTCTTTCTATGTTTGCGATTTATACACTGCTGCGCCCGCTGGGGCTGATCAACAGCAAAGTCGGCTTGATTCTGATTTACACCGGAACGATGGCTGAGTTTGGCCTGCTGAACATGAAAGGATACTTTGACACGATACCGCGCGAAATCGAGGAAGCGGCTGAAATTGACGGTGCAAGCGGCATCCAGCTTGTCACGCGCATTGTTCTTCCGCTGGCGCGCCCCAGTATTTTGGTTACGGCGGTTATGATCTTGATTTATGTCTGGAATGAATATCTCTTTGCAACGACCTTTATGACAGGTGCCGAGAATTATACACTGGCAGCCGGATTGTACTCTTTGCAGGCAACAGAAATGAGCGGAAGCTGGCCCGTTTTTGCAGCAGCCTCGCTGGTAGTCAGCCTGCCGATTCTGATTGTGTTCTTTGCCGTACAGCGTCATATGACCTCCGGCCTGACTGCCGGTGGTGTCAAAGGTTGATTGCCCCAAACAGGGAGATGACACAATGAATTTTGAAGCCATCCAACACATCCCGATGTCACAGCAGGCACACGGGATTGACCCAAGCTATGTCGTGTTCCGGCTGCGCGCCGGGCGCGATGATCTAAAGCACTGCACGCTGTTTTATGCAGATCGAGCCTGCCGCCTGACACCGGTTATTTTCTCGTCTGTAGAGATGCAGGTGGAAGCGCAGGACGAATGGTTCGATTACTTCCAAGTCATCTTGGAAAGCCCCTATAAGCGGATCTGTTACTATTTTGAACTTGACGACGGAACGCAGAAGCTGCTGTATTACGGCGATTTCTTTACAGATCACCGCGTGGACGACAGGTCGGAATACTACCAGCTGCCGTTTAACCATCCGGCAGACATTGCAGCACCGCCTGCCTGGGCGCAGGATGCAGTGGTTTATAATATCTTCCCGGATAGCTTTGCCACGGGTCGCCGCTTTATCTCTGGCAAATCATCCGAAAAAGAGTGGAATGGCCAAATCACGCGCGGAAAACTCGGCGGAACGCTGCGCGGCGTGATCGAGAATCTGGATTACATTCAAGAACTGGGTGCTACCTGCATTTACATGAATCCGATTTTTGCAGCAGGGGAGTACCACAAGTACGATTTGCTGGATTATCATCACATCGATCCCTGTTTCGGTACGGATGAAGATTTCCGACAGTTGGTCAACGACTGCCATGCACGGGGAATGCGTGTGATTATTGATGGTGTGTTTAACCATGTGGGGTGGAATTTTTTCGCTTTTGATGACGTGGTGCGCAATGGCGAAAACTCAAAATATAAAAACTGGTTTTACCATCTGCAATTCCCTGTAGAGAGACCGGAAGACCCCGAAACCTATCCGACCTATGAATGCTTCGGCTATGAGCGCATGATGCCGAAAACCAACACCTGCAACCCGGAAGTACAAGACTATTTCTGCGAGGTGGGCCGCTATTGGGTGCGGGAATTTGATATTGACGGCTGGCGTCTGGATGTTGCCAGCGAGATCAATGATGGATTCTGGCGGGCATTTCGGCAGGCGGTGAAAGAAGAAAAGGCAGAGTGTATCCTTATTGGTGAGGTGTGGGAGACTGCCCAGCATTGGCTGAACGGTGATATCTTCGACTCCACCATGAACTACGATTTCCGCAAGCACTGCCGCCGATTCTTTGCCGAACAGAATATCGATGCAGCAGAATTTGATGCCCGCGTGACCAATATGCGGATGCGGTATAAACTCCCGGTACTGTACGCGCAGCTTAATCTGCTGGACAGCCATGATGTGAGCCGCTTCTATTCGCTGTGCGAAAAAGACCCGGCAAGGATGCAGCTCGCTGTACTTTTCCAGATGACTTTTACAGGGATTCCGTCTGTCTTTTATGGTGATGAGCGTGGTATTTACGGCTTACAGGAAGCAGAGTACCGCCATGAAATGACGTGGTCGCAGGAGCCGCCGGCCTTGGCAGAGTTTTATAAAAAGGCGATGCATCTGCGAACGGAACACCCGGCCCTTTGCCGAGGCAGCTACCATACCATTAAGGCCGAAAAGAAAAACGGGCTGTATGGGTATGAGCGCACCGATGGAAAAGAAAAGATCACCGTGTTCCTTAACAATCAATCTGCCGCCGCAGAGATTCCTCCGATAAACGGAAAGATGCTGTGGCAGCAGGGATACGAGGAAAAGAGCAACAGCCTTGCCCCTATGGGGTTTGCCGTATTCACACAGGAGGTGTAAAACGTGAGCGTGACGATTCAGGAAGTGGCCGAAGCTGCGGGCGTGTCCAAGGCAACCGTCAGCAAGGTGCTGCATAAGTCATATTCTATATCGCAGGAAACCTGTGACCGGGTAAATGCGGTCATCAAGGAACTGGGGTATCAGCCGAATCGCCGCGCACAAAGTTTTGCTACCGGCGCAACAAAAACGATTCTCTTTTTGGCAGAAATGCAGCATGGCGTAGGATTTGATAACCCGCATCTGTTTGAAATCATGGCCGGGGTAGAGAACGCACTTTCCGAAAAAGGGTATGGTCTCATTGTGCAGCACAGCACGGCGCTTGATCTTTGGCAGCATTTCGATGAACTACTGCAGGGCTCCTATGTGGATGGTGTGATTCTGCACGCATCAGTCGTGTCAAAGGATGTGGCCCTTTGTCTGGCACACACGGAGCTACCCTACATTGTTGTAGGTGCGCCGGATTTCTCCAACCAGCTTTGTTGGATCGATACCAACAACTCGGTGGCTGGGCAAATCGCAGTTACGCATTTGTGGCGCAACGGATACGACAGGATCGCATTCATCGGTGGCCCAAAGGAAGATACAATTTCTGCGCACCGTCTGAGCGGCGCACTTGCAACTCTAAACGAGAAAATCCCGGCAGGATATTTGCGGGAAGGACCGCCCACCAGTGAGGGCGGCGCAGCAGCCGCACGCGCCCTGCTGGAACTGCAGACACGGCCCAACGCTGTGATCTGCGCAAACCAGTATATTGCGTTTGGCTGTGTAAATGAACTGAAAGATTCCGGAATACGCATCCCGGAAGATATGGCTGTTATCACATTTGATGATTTTCCATTTTCTAAAATCATTGAACCGCAACTGAGTGTTGTGAACCTAGATATGTATGATATGGGTGAGCAGGCTGCAAAAGTCGTTCTGCGGCGAATCCGGACACCGCAGTATCTTGTACAATCGCAGACCACGCTGCCGATATTGATAGAACGACAATCGACAAAGAAGTTACCGTAAAGGAGGTAAGTATGGCCAAACATTTGGCAAAAAAGGCAGCGTGCCTTATCGGATCTGCAGCAGTTGCACTCTCGATGACGCTCGGAGCATTCCCTGTGTATGCGGATTCCGCTGCATCGGCTCCGGAACTGGGACCAGTTACGTCCAAGGATGTCGTCTACCAGATCATCACGGATCGTTTCTATGATGGAGACACATCCAACAATGTTCCCGCAGGATTTGATGCAACGCTCTATGATGGAACCGGGCAGGATCTGAAGCTCTACCAAGGCGGCGACTGGGCAGGCATCATCGAGAAGATACCTTATTTAAAAGGTATGGGTGTCACGGCAGTTTGGATCTCCGCTCCGTATGAGAACCGTGATACGGAGATCATCGACTACCAAAGCGATGGCAGTCTCAACCGGTGGACGAGTTTCCACGGCTACCACGTTCGCAACTATTTTGCGACAAACAAGCATTTCGGAACACTGAACGAGTTCAAGGAACTGCGGGATGCACTGCACGCCAACGGCATTAAGCTGGTTATCGATTTCGTGACCAACCACACCAGCCGGGAAATGAACCCTACCGCGAACAATATCCCGGAAGACGGCAAGCTGTACGAGCCGGATCGCAAAGAAGATGGTACTTTTGCATTCGATGAGAATGGTGAGCCGTATGATTACAATGGGGATGGCTTGGTAGAGAACTTGATTGCCGATCCGCAGAATGATACCAATGGATGGTTCCACGGTTTGGGTGACCGCGGCGATGACAGCAGCCGATATGGCTATCGCTATAAGGACCTCGGTTCGCTGGCTGATTTCTCACAGGAGAATCAGGATGTTGCGGCATATCTGGAACAGGCAACCCTGTTCTGGGCAGATATGGGTGTAAACGGTATCCGCCATGATGCCACGCTCCATATGGATGCGGCATTCGCAAAGGGGCTGAAAGATGCGGTTGATTCGCATAATACGATCACCCAGTTCGGTGAGTTTTTCATCGGGCGTCCTGACCCCAAATATGACGAGTATGTCTCTTTCCCGAAGCAGACGGGCATAAACAACCTTGATTTCGAGTTTTATCGCGCGGCGTCCACGACCTTTGGCGACTTCTCGACAACGATGGCGGACTTTGGCAATATGCTGCAGTACACGCAGGACGATTATGACTACGAAAATCAGGCGGTAATGTTCCTCGATAACCACGATGTGACGAGATTCGGCTACACGCAGAGAAGCCAAAAGACCTACAATGCAGCCTTGGCAACGCTGCTGACATCTCGTGGCGTTCCCAACATCTACTACGGTACAGAGCAATATGTTGTCCCCGCAGATGGCAGTGATGTCTCTGGACGTATCTTCATGCAGACGGATAGTTCGTTTGATACAGATACAACGGCCTATAAGCTGATTGGCAAGCTGTCGGAACTGCGTCAGCAAAACGATGCCATTGCGTATGGTACTACCACGATTCGTTACAGCAATGATGATGTCCTTATCTACGAGCGGAAGTTCTATGATGATGTTGTACTTGTTGCAATAAACCGCCAGCCGGATAAAGCGTATACCATTGACAATGTGGAAACGCTGCTCCCGGAAGGTGAGTATGTGGACTTCCTCGGTGGTATGCTGAACGGTGAAAATATCAGCGTCTATGCCTCTACAGGAATCAACACTACGGCATCGATTACGCTGGATGGCGGTGAGGTAGGCGTTTGGCAGTACGATGCGGCAGCCAACGCACCCGAAATCGGAAATGTCGTTTCTACGATGGGACGTGCAGGCAACCGTGTTTACATTTACGGTGATGGACTTGATGGTAATATCTCGGTCAAGTTCGGTGAAACCGAAGCAACGGTTGAAAGCAATACCGCAAATGAAATCGTGACGTATGTTCCAGACAATGCAGTGGCAGGGTACAATGACATTACGGTTACAAAAGGGGATGCTGTCAGCAATTCGTTTACCTATAATGTCTTGTCTGGTGACCAGAACCAAGTCATTATCCATGTAAAAGCTGAAACCAACTACGGTGAAAATATTTACATCGTAGGCAATGTACCGGAGTTGGGTAGTTGGAATCCGGATAAATGCACAGAAGCACTGCTGAATCCCAATTATCCCGAATGGTTCCTCCCGGTCAGTGTTCCGGCAGGAACGGAAATCCAGTTCAAGTTCATCAAAAAGGACGCGAACGGAAACGTTACGTGGGAGAGCGGTGACAACCGCGTGATTACTTCCTCGTCTCTTAGCGCCGGCACGGTTGATACAGAGGTCTACACTTGGAGAAATTGATATACTAACGCTATTATCAACAAAGCCATAATATACACAAATGCCCATCGGTTCAAAAAGCCGATGGGCATTTGTGAGTTTTATAAAGAGATAAATGTATAGCGTTTATATCAAGCATAGTGCATCCAATCGATAAAATCTTGTGGACGGAGTGGATTGCTACTATTGATAAAGCCGTAGTTGACGTTTACACTCAAGTGTGTTACCATACTCTTGTAAGTGATTTATGTGTCCTGTAACGCAATTTGCACTGACACACGTTGTTATTTTTGTACTTTGTGCCTGCAATGCCGCTGACCGTCTGGTCTGTGCATTGCGGGCATTTTTTCTCCGCTGGGGGATGCCTCGCATAAAGCGAGAATGACTTTTGTGCTGCTATTGGCAACGAAGAAAAGTTGTTCTCGCTTTTTCATTTTGGTTTGGCGCCGCCCGGCGTTAAAAATAAAAAATTTAAGAAAGGTGAGATTACAATGATGGACGAACTCAAACAGCAATTTTACGAGGTCATGCACAAGTATCAAAAGCCGTTTTCGGAGGAGGGTGTTACGGCGAACCTTACACAGTGGTACGAACAGAAGCAGGGGCTTTTGCAATTTCTGCGCAGGCATCCGCTATGGAATGAGAAAGAACTGGCAATCGTGTTCCGCGTGGAGGAGCGCCGAGAGATCGACCGTATCACGGTAGACGAAACACGTGCCGCCATACTGGAACTGGGCCGCAGAGCCTGCACCGATGATA
>ENA-OQKP01001218-OQKP01001218.1-human-gut-metagenome-genome-assembly--contig:-NODE-1218-length-13031-cov-3.499070_pt1 | contig 13031 bp, 9 predicted proteins | sample MGYA00242780_ERZ504802 | MGnify/ENA primary metagenome ERZ504802 (study PRJEB26092, sample SAMD00036406) | human gut metagenome | host: Homo sapiens | study: EMG produced TPA metagenomics assembly of... | reverse complement strand
TTTCTGATTTTACAAAGAGACAAGAAGATTAGGGGCGTTAAGAGAAAACAAAACAAACGCAACAAAATGGGTAGAAACAGAAAGGAAGTTTTTATTATGAGAAAGATGATCACAATGGCAGTAACCGCAGCTCTTGCAATTTCAACATTGACTGCGTGCGGAAAGACAGATAAAAAGGAGACTACAGTGTCAACAGCAGCAACTACCGCATCTGGAAGCGTTGCAACTGATGGTTCTACTTCTATGGAGAAGGTAATCGGTGCTCTTGGTGAGGCATTTACAAAGGCAAATCCGGATGCTACATTTACTTACAACCCAACTGGTTCTGGTTCTGGAATCACTGCTGTATCTGAGGGACGCTGCGATATCGGTCTTTCCAGCCGTGCATTAAAGGATGAGGAGAAGAGTCAGGGATTAGTAGAAACTACACTGGCACTTGATGGTATTGCAATCATTGTTAATAAGGAGAATACAGTAGAGGATCTTTCTCTTGATGATATCGCAAAGATCTACACTGGCGAGATCACAAATTGGAGTGAGGTTGGCGGAGAGGACGCTGATATCGTTCTGATTGGTCGTGAGGCAGGAAGTGGTACAAGAGATGGTTTCGAGTCTATTACAGGTACATCTGCTTCCTGCAAGTATCGTCAGGAGCTTACCTCTACAGGTGATGTTATCACAACTGTTTCAAGCAATCCTGGTGCAATCGGATATGCATCTTTAGCAGCAGTAAAGGATACTGTAAAGAAGGTATCAGTAGATGGTGTTGAGGCAACTGAGGAAACAGTAAAGGATGGTTCTTATAAGGTACAGCGTCCATTCGTTCTTGTTACAAAGGATGGTACTGAATTATCAGAGGCAGCACAGGCATTCTTTAATTATGTAACTTCAAAGGATGCAGCAGATATTATATCGGCAGCAGGTGCTGTTCCGGTAGCAGAATAATCACAATTGGAAGGGTGCGAGGATTTATGAAGAGCAAAGAGAGTCTGTTAGAGACAATAGTACATGGCATATTTTTGATTCTCGGACTGATTACGGTCGGATGTGTATTGCTAATTACAATTTATCTGGTAATTTCTGGTGTGCCGGCAATCGCAAAAATTGGTCTGTTTCAGTTTTTATTTGGCACAAAATGGGCATCGACCGCCTCTGAGCCATCATTTGGAATCTTACCGTTTATCATGACGAGTATTTACGGAACAGCAGGTGCAATTTTGTTAGGTGTTCCAGTTGGATTTTTCACATCTGTCTACCTGGCAAAGATTGCGTCACCAAAGGTAAGAGGTGTTATTGAGACAGCTGTCAGCCTTTTAGCAGGTATTCCGTCTGTTGTGTATGGTCTTGTCGGTATGCTGATTCTTGTGCCTGGTATCCGCAAATTGTTTAATGTGCCAGATGGTGCAAGCCTTCTTGCAGCGATTATCGTACTTGCAATCATGATTTTGCCGTCTATCATTAAGGTTTCACTGAATGCGCTTGAGGCAGTGCCAAAGGAATATGAGGATGCATCACTTGCACTTGGTGCGACAGATATTGAGACATATTTTAAGGTGTCAGTTCCGGCTGCAAGAAGTGGTATCGCAGCAGCAGTTGTATTAGGTGTGTGCCGCGCAATTGGAGAGGCAATGGCAGTTATGATGGTTTCAGTAAATGTTCCAAATATGCCGTCATTGTTCCAAAGTGTTCGTTTTTTGACAACTGCTGTTGCCAGTGAGATGTCATATTCAGCAGGACTGCAAAGACAGGCGCTGTTTTCAATTGCGCTGGTGCTGTTTTTGTTTATCATGCTGATCAATGCAACACTGAACTTTTTCTTAAAGCATGAGAAAGCCTGAAAAACGGATTCATAAAAGGAGTGAGTAAGATGACAAAACAGGAAGCAATAGGGGCGTCACAGACAGCAAATGTAAAATCGGTGATGACAGTGCGTGCCGCTGCAAAGAATGGACCAGGAATAAAGCGTAAGCTTTATATAGGTCTGATGAAGTTTTTGATGGGGCTTTCCATAACAATTACATGTGGACTTGTATTGTTTATGATAGGATATGTATTATATAGAGGTGTTCCGAATATAAGCTGGAAACTGGTGTCCACATCTCCAAGTTACCTCGATGACAACATTGGTATTTTGCCTGACATTTTAAATACACTTTATATCGTAATTGCAACGCTTGTAATTGTACTTCCGCTTGGTGTTGGTGCTGCAATATATCTGACTGAGTATGCTGCAAACAAAAAAATAGTTGGCATGATTGAGTACGCAGCAGAGACACTTTCAGGTATTCCTTCTATTATATATGGTCTTGTAGGAATGCTGTTTTTCTGTCAGTTTTTAAGCTTGCAGACATCTCTTTTAGCAGGTGCGCTTACTCTTGTGGTCATGAATCTTCCGACAATCATGCGTACAACACAGGAGAGCTTAAAGACAGTTCCCCAAAGTTATCGCGAGGGTGCATTTGGACTTGGCGCAGGAAAGTGGAGAGTTATCAGAACGGTTGTACTTCCGGGATGTATTGATGGTGTAGTGACAGGATGTATTCTTTCTGTCGGAAGAATTATCGGTGAGTCAGCAGCGCTTCTTTTCACCGCAGGTCTTGCACATGCAGTAAATGGAATGATAGATGGTCTTCACAGTGCAGGTGCAACACTTACAGTTGCGCTTTACATGTATGCTAAGGAGCAGGGAGAGTTTGGTGTTGCATTCGCGATTGCAGCAATCTTAATGGTATTAACTGTGTTTATCAATTTAACTGCAACTTTGTTAGGTAAGTATTTTCAGAGGAGGAAGAGTCAGTGAGCAGCGTAATTACTGTAAAGGATATGTGTCTGTGGTATGGACAGGTGCAGGCATTAAAGAATATTAATATCAATATTGAGGAGAAGAGTATTACGGCGTTGATTGGTCCTTCTGGCTGTGGTAAATCCACCTTCTTAAAGTCGTTAAACAGAATGAATGATCTGGTGCCTGGTGTGAAGATTACAGGCGATCTTCGTTACCGTGGCGAGGACATTTTTGATCCAAAGTTAAATGTTAATGAGCTTCGCAGAAATATCGGAATGGTATTTCAAAAGCCAAATCCATTTCCAATGAGCATCTATGACAACATCGCATAGGGACCGCGCACTCATGGAATTACAAGCCGTGCAAAGCTTGATGAGATCGTGGAAAATTCCTTAAAGGGCGCAGCCATATGGAATGAAGTAAAGGATAACCTGAAAAAATCGGCACTTAGCTTATCAGGAGGACAGCAGCAAAGACTTTGTATTGCACGAGCACTTGCTGTTGAGCCGGATGTACTTTTGATGGATGAGCCAACAAGTGCGCTTGACCCGATTTCTACATCAAAGATAGAAGATCTGGCCAGCGAATTAAAATCACAGTACACAATTGTTATGGTTACGCATAACATGCAGCAGGCTGTGCGTGTTTCTGATTACACCGCATTTTTCCTGCTTGGTGATCTGATAGAGTATGGTGAGACACAGAAGATCTTCGAGCAGCCAAAGGACAAGAGAACTGAGGATTATATTACAGGACGTTTTGGCTAATGGAAACAAAAAAGTGAGGTGAAGACATGAGAAGCAAGTTTGATGAGCAGCTGGCGCTTTTGAATCGTGATCTGACAAAGATGGGATCTCTTTGTGAGGAGGCGCTAGCATTAGCGGCAAAGGCACTGGCAAATGCAGATGGACAGACAGCAGCAAAGATAGCACCGATAGACAGTGAGATTGATCAGATGGAGCGCACTATTGAGTCGCTTTGTTTAAAGCTTTTGCTTCAGCAGCAGCCAGTTGCGAGAGATTTAAGACAGATCTCAGCAGCACTTAAGATGATTACAGATATGGAACGTATCGGTGATCAGGCATCCGACATTGCAGAGATTATTGGATTTTTAAATGGAAGAATCGGATTAGATGCACAGTATATTTGTCAGATGGCAGTAGCTGCAATGCGTATGGTGACAGAGAGTGTTGAAGCTTATGTAAAGCGTGATGTAGCAATGGCGGAGGCAACAATTCAGCATGATGATATAGTCGATGATCTTTTCTTAAAGGTGAAGGATTCGCTTATTCAAATGATCTCAGCAAATCCAAAGGATGGCGAATACGCACTTGATCTTTTGATGATTGCAAAATATTTTGAGAGAATCGGAGATCATGCGACAAATATCGCAGAGTGGGTTGTATTTTCTGTTACAGGTGTGCATGAGCAGGGGTGAATTAAATTAGAGCAAAAAAAGGGGCAGATGAAGAGTCTGCCTCTTTTCGTTTTTTTGTAACTATTCAGAGCCATGCAAAATTGCTTTCTGTGAATGCTTGCATTCAGACAGAATAGCAATTTTATATGGCGAGGTAACCACATGAGCAAAATAGAAGCATCGAAGATGCGATTTTGCGAATGGGGTTCTGAATAGTTACGTTTTTTTTATAAACAATCTAAATTTTATATAAATTGTATTGACTGTTCTATTTTGAACGCTATAATAGTTCCTATCAAAAAAGAAGGGAGCAGCAGATAATGGTTAAGTTGTTAAAGAAGCTTACATGGAAAGATTTTATTCTGGCGGCAGCTGCATTTGTGTTTATTATCGTGCAGGTGTGGCTTAGTCTGACAATGCCAGATTATATGTCTGAAATTACAAAGCTTGTCCAGACTAAGGGCAGCAAGATGAATGATATTTTGATAGCAGGAGGCAAGATGCTTGCATGTGCACTAGGAAGTTTGCTTGCGGCAGTATGTACATCAATATGTGCATCAAAAATTTCATCTAATTTTTCTGCCAATTTAAGAGGACAGGTTTTTCATAAGGTGCAGTCCTTTTCAATGGAAGAAATTGGAAATTTCTCTACTGCAAGTTTAATTACACGTTCTACAAACGATATTACACAGGTACAGATGCTGATTGTTATGGGTTTGGAGGTTTTACTTAAGGCTCCTATAATGGCAGTATGGGCACTGTGCAAGATTTCTACAAAGAACTGGCAGTGGACTGCTTCAACTGGTGTGGCTGTTGTTGTACTGCTTAGCTTTGTTGGTGTTTGCGTGGCTGTTGCGCTTCCGAAGTTTAAAAAGCTGCAAAGCCTTACAGATAATTTAAACCGTGTCACTAGAGAAAATTTGACAGGCTTAAATGTAGTTCGTGCCTACAATGCAGAAGGTTATCAGCAGAAGAAATTTAATGATGCAAATGATGAGCTGACGAAAACGCAGCTGTTTGCAAACCGCACTATGGGAACTATGATGCCGGGAATCCAGATGGTAATGAATGGACTGATGTTAGCAATTTATTGGATCGGCGCTTATTTGATCAGCAATGCTCAGATGTTTGATAAGCTGACTATCTTCTCGGATATGATCGTATTTACTCAGTATGCTATGCAGGTCGTTATGTCCTTTATGATGCTTGTCATGATTTTCGTGCTTCTTCCGCGTGCAAGCGTATCAGCAAAGCGTATTAATGAAGTGCTTGATATGCCGCTTTCGATTAAGGATGGCACAAAAGAGAATGGAATTGACGGCAAAAAGGGTGAAGTTGAGTTTCGCAATGTATCTTTTTGTTATCCAGATGCAGAGAAGGATGTCATTGAGGACATTTCCTTTACTGCTCATAAGGGTGAGACAATTGCCTTTATCGGTTCAACCGGCTGTGGAAAGAGTACTGTGATCAACATGATTCCGCGTTTTTACGATGCTACAAAGGGAGAGGTGCTTGTAGATGGCGTTAATGTAAAGGAATATACACAGAAGGCACTTAGAAATAAGATTGGATATGTTTCACAGAAGGCAGTTTTATTTACAGGAAGCATTAAAAGCAACGTTGCATATGGAGATAATGGTAAAAAAGGCTTTACTGATGATGATGTTAAGCATGCAATTGAGACTGCGCAGGCAAAGGAATTTGTCGATAAGACAGAAGGCGGCATAGATGCTTTTGTGGCACAGGGAGGATCTAATTTTTCAGGAGGACAAAAGCAGCGTCTGTCAATTGCACGTGCGATATGCCGTCATCCGGAGATTTTAATTTTTGATGATTCATTTTCAGCACTTGACTACAAGACAGACCGTGTTCTTCGCGATACGTTACGAAAAACTTGTGCAGATGCAACGCGTTTCATTGTGGCACAGCGAATTGGTACTATACGCGATGCGGACAAGATTATTGTGCTTGATGATGGAAAGATTGCCGGAATGGGCAAGCACAATGAGCTGATGGAAACTTGCGAGGTATACCGTCAGATCGCATATTCACAGCTGTCAAAGGAGGAGCTTGCATAATGGAAAATAAAGAATATACCCCTGGACAGAACCGCCCGGGCAGAAGAGGTGGTATGCGTGGACCTGGCATGGGAAGAGGTCCTGCTGAGAAAGCATCTGATTTTAAGGGAACATGGTCAAAGCTGATTTTGTATTGCAAAAGCTATCTTCCAGTTGTGATCATTGCACTTATCTGTGCGGCAGGAGGCACGGTTTTGACGCTTCTTGGACCAGATAAGCTGTCAGAGATGACAAAGGAAATTGGAAAAGGTCTTGTAACAGGCGTTGATATGGACGCAGTTTCTAAAATTGGATTTACATTAATTGCATTTTATGTGTGTGGTGCTTTGCTGTCATTTGGTCAGCAGTGGATTATGGCAACAGTGACACAAAATATTTCAAAAAAGCTTAGAGGTGATATTTCAGGAAAAATTAACCGTCTGCCGATGAGCTATTACAGCCGCTCTACGACAGGTGATATCCTCTCACGTGTCACAAATGATGTTGATACGATATCACAGTCTATGAACCAAAGCATAGGAAATCTTGTCTCCGCAGTTACGCTTTTTGTCGGTTCACTTTTTATGATGTTTAAAACAGATGTGATCATGACAATTACTGCAATCGTGGCAACATTGATTGGCTTTGTTCTTATGACAGTTATTGCAAAGCACTCCAGTAAATATTTCGTGCGCCAGCAGCGCTGTCTTGGTGAGATCAACGGTCACATTGAGGAAATTTACACGGGTCATACAGTTGTAAAGGCATATAATGGAGAAGCGCAGGCAGCAGCTGAATTTGAGCGCATGAACAATAATTTAAGAGAAAGTGCATTTCGTGCACAGTGCCTTGCCGGACTCATGCCGCCTATTATGACATTTATCGGAAACTTAGGCTATGTGGCAGTCTGTGTGGCAGGTGCAGTGCTGACTATGAAGGGAACTATTGGCTTTGAAGTAATCGTTGCATTTATGATGTATGTGCGCTATTTTACACAGCCATTATCTCAGATCGCGCAGGCGGCACAGTCTTTACAGTCAGCGGCAGCAGCAGGTGAGCGTGTCTTTGAGTTTCTTGAGGCAAAGGAGATGGATGACGAGAGCAATAAGACAAAGACACTTGACAATGTAAAGGGTGACGTATCATTTGAGCATGTAAAGTTTGGCTATGATGAAGATCGCGTGATTATTCATGATTTTTCTGCAAAGGCAAAGGCAGGACAAAAAATTGCCATTGTCGGTCCGACGGGAGCAGGAAAGACAACACTTGTCAATCTGCTTATGCGTTTTTATGAGATGCAGGGCGGAAAAATCTGCATTGATGACATTCCGACTAATCAAGTAAAACGTGAAATGGTGCATTCTCAGTTTTGTATGGTTCTTCAGGATACATGGCTGTTTGAGGGTACTGTTAGAGAAAATCTTGTATATTGTACGCCAAATGTCTCTGATGAGCGCATGAAGGAGGCATGCCGCGCCGTTGGTCTTGACCATTTTGTAAGAACACTGCAGCATGGCTATGATACAGTGCTTAACGATCAGGTTAATCTGTCACAAGGTCAGAAGCAGCAGTTAACAATTGCCCGTGCAATGATTGCTGATAAGCCTATGCTAATTCTTGATGAGGCAACAAGCTCTGTCGATACAAGAACAGAACTTCAAATACAAAATGCAATGGACGAGCTGATGAAAAATCGTACTTCTTTTGTTATTGCACATCGTCTTTCCACAATCAAAAATGCCGATCTTATCCTTGTGTTAAAGGATGGAGATGTAATTGAAAGCGGAACGCACGAAGAGCTTTTGGCAAAGAAGGGCTTTTACGCTGATCTGTACAACAGCCAGTTTGATCAGGCATCGTAAGAGATTCTTAAGAGATGTAAGGACATTGAAAGTACTTATTTGACATAATATCTGGTAATATAAACTTAGAAAAGAGTTATTACCGGAGTATTTATGGGAGCCGGTTAAAAACCGGCTCTTTTTGTTTAAGAGAAAGGAAGGGAGCACTATGAAAAGATCATGGAAGAAGAAAGCGTCCGTATGGACGATGGCTGCTGCGATGACCGTTTCTTACATACCGCAGTATTCATTTGCAGAGGAAACTACTGAAATTATTAAACAGGAAACGCAGACACAGACAATAGAAGAGCAGACTATATTGGAGAGTCCGACACCAGAGGCCTTGGCGACTATACCAGAGACTACTATAGAAGCACCGACAGAGAGTGTTCCAGAGACGTCTTTGCAGGTACCAACTGAAAGCTCATCAGAAAGTGTACCGGAAACGTCCTCCCAGGCACCTAGTGAAAGTATAACACCGACATCATCACAGGAAGAATCTTCTACGCAGGAAAGCACACCACAAAGCAGTGCAGAGGCTAGCACCGAGGAAAAAACTAGTGAGGAAGAAACTAGTGAGGAAGAGAGTACAGAAGAAACTATACCAGAGGAGACGACAACGGAAGAACCAGAGTGGTCTGAGCAGGCACCTAAGGAAGATACAAAGGGACTGACATTTAGCTTTAGCGAGGATGGACAGACTGTCAGCATTACAGGATTTGACGGTTCAAGAAGTGTTGTTGAGATTCCAGAAACTTATGGCGGTGCAAAAGTTACTTCCATAGCAGCAGGTGCATTTCGCGGACAGACCATGATTACTGACGTGGTGATTCCAGAGGGCGTTACTTATATAGGAAGAGAAGCATTTGCAGGATGCAGCGCTCTTGTTCGCGTAAAGATTCCGACAAGCGTTACGCAGGTAGGTGCCAATTTGTTTGAGGGCACACCATATGATTCAACACTGACTGGAGAACTTGTATATATTAACAGTATCCTCTATCGCTGTCAGAGCGATGCGGTAACTGTTTCTATCAGGCAGGGAACGACTGTTATTGCTGAGGAAGCTTTTATTAATCGTGTTAATCTGGCAGCTATAGTTGTGCCGGATGGTGTAAGCTATATTGGCTCTAACGCATTTAAAAATTGCAGTGCTTTAAGTCAGATTGAGATTCCAAAGAGTGTGCGAGATATTGTGGCAAACGCATTTGACGGAACAAAATGGTATGAAGATCGAAAGCATGAGATGATTTACATCAATGATTTGCTGTATCGTGTGCCAGCTGAGATTATCGTGCAGTCAGAGCAGCCGACTGGATCTTTAAGTGACAAGGATGCAGCCGAGTTGGCAAAATCAGGTGTGGCAACACAGATTGTTCCTAATACAAATGTAATTGTTAAAGAAGATATAACAACGATCTGTACACTTGCATTTGCTAATACGCCAGTTCAGAAAGTACAGTTGCCGTCAACACTTACGACGATTCGCTATGGTGCATTCCAAAATTGTACTGCATTAAAACAGATTACACTTCCAAAGAGCATGACATTTATTGAGGGCGGCGCATTCCAAAATTGCAGCGCACTTTCTTCAATTTTGGTTCCGCAGAATGTAACATATCTTGGTGCAAGTGCATTTTCTGGCTGCACAAGCCTTACATCTGCAACATTGCCGCAGGCAATTACAAGAATTAGTTCTGGCTTATTTGAAAACTGCAGTTCACTCACAACAGTACAGGCTTCGAGTGCGCTTACGTCAATTGGAAGCCGTGCATTTGCAGAAACATCTGCACTTTCTTCATTTACATTTCCGCAGACGCTGACAGCAGTTGGCGCAGAGAGCTTTACAGGCTCTGGTATTGTAACTGCTAACTTGCCGCAGAGCGTAACTTATCTTGGAGCAGGAGCATTTGCTGATTGTACAAAGTTAGTCTATGCGCAGGTGCCGGCGGCGATTCAGGCTATAAGAGAGCGTACCTTCCGCAACTGTACAGAGTTGAAGAATGTATCGATCCCAGAGGGGATTCGCTACATTGGTGCGGCAGCATTCCAAAATGACGTATCACTTCAGACAGTTGATTTTGCACAGTCACTTCTTACGATCTGCGACAATGCATTTGAGGGAAGTGGCGTTGGCGAGGGACTTGTGCTTCCACCAGCTCTTCGTACAATAGGAAGCCGTGCATTTGCCGCCTGTCTGCGGCTTACATCACTTACTATTCCGGCAGATGTTAGAAAAATGGGAAGTCAGGCATTTGCAGATGGATCATCACCATCAATTGTGTGTGCATTTAGCCGTACAACATATATGAGTAAGCTGGCTTCTGGATGGGTATCTGATTGGGGCAGCGGCCTTGGTGCACTTACATTTACAGGCGGTGCTGTAAATGATGAGCAAAAGGCAGCGTTTTTACAGATGATCTGTAAGCTTGTTCCAGATTTTAATGCATCAGAGGCAAACGGTACTCTGTATTCTGGCATCATTGGACGTCTTGGAGTTAGTGCAAAGGCAGGCGGTGAGGCAGCCAGCATGCTTGGCATTGTGTCAGAACAGGCTAAAGAAGGATGGATTCGTATACCTGAACTTAGCACAAGAAGAGCTATTTTGAATCTTACAGGTATCTGGATGCAGGATTATTGTCCGGCAAATACAGGTGTTGAGGATGTTTATTATGCAGATGGATGGTATTACATTAATGAAGTTTCATTTGCAGAAACACTTACAAAGGGCTATCTTCCAAAGGGACAAAATGGAAGCGGCTATTCCTTCTTTGATTCCTATGATGCTCCAACAGGCATGATGGATGGTGCTGTGACTGTACTTCTTAGTGAATCTGACAATGACTATGGAATTGCAGCGCAGGTTCGCTCTAGTGAAAAGATTACAGATGGACGCTACATAAATGTATATGAGAGCGTAGAGGAGCGTGAGCTTTCAGAATCAATCAAGGATATCTGGATGACAGAAAGTGCTTCATATCAGTTTGATAATTACAGCAGAATCTTAACTGTTCAGTCACTTGTATCACCAGATGCAGGAATTGAGACTCATTTTCGCTACAGCTGCAAGCCGGGTGAGGACGATGGTACCTTTACGATGGAGTGGAAGGGAATGGATGAGGCAAATATTGACCAGGTTCGTACCTTTACTGTAAGTGTAGATAAAGAAACTCAGGCAATGAAGCTGACTGATGCGCAGACACAAGAGAAAATCACACTTAATTCACTTGCACAACAGGCTAATCAGCCAACAATATCTGGACAATAATGGCATTAAATCTTTAAGGCTTACTTAAATTTCTCAAAAATTTTACATTACCTATTGACACTATTAAAAAAAAGGACTAGTATAGCAATTGTCAGCAGAAGTGGTAAGAGGAGATCACTTTTGCAGCAAAGGACATTAACTGTTAAGCATATTTAATAGTTATAAATAGGAGGAACAAAAATCATGAGAAAGTTTATTACATCTATCGCAGTAATCGCTATGGCAGCAGCAATGATGACTGGATGCGGAAAGACTGATAAGAAGACTACTACCGCAGCTAGCACAAAGGCAGAGGTACAGACTGAGGCTAAGACCGAAGCTAAGACTGAGAAGGCTACTGAAAAGGCTACCGAGAAGGCAACTGAGGCTAAGACCGAGGCTAAGTCTGAGGAAGCTTCCAGCGAGGCAGCATCTGAGGAGGCATCTTCTGAGGCTGAGAGCGCAAGCGCAGCAAACTAATTTTTGATTACTACAGATAAAAAATAATGAAAAAGGCAGTTTTGGGAATATTTCCTGAAACTGCCTTTTTTGCACAAATTTAATTAAAAATGTTGATGCTTTCGTGAGAATGTGGTATGGTTTATTAAGTCTATTATAAGGAAAGGAAATAGTGAGCCATGCAGACATTTCAGATTAACACAAAGGAAAAAAGAGAAGCAACAGGCGATCTCTTCGGCATTTTTTTTGAAGACATTAATCATGCGGCAGATGGCGGACTTTATGCAGAGCTGATCCAGAACCGTGCATTTGAATTTGATCAGATTGACAATAAAAAGTATCATGCACTGTATGCGTGGATGTCTTGTCAGCTGGATGAAAAAAATGGACAGGTAGACGCAGCTGATGTTTCACTTACCATTCTGACAGATAGTCCCTATACGAAAAAGAACCCACACTATCTTCGCATAACGGCAAATTCGGCATACGCAGGTGTAAAAAACCTGGGCTTTAATAGTGGAATTTCGCTTGAAGGCGGGGAAAGATATCATTTTTCCTGCTATTTAAGAAAAGTAGATGAGCCAGTGAAAGTTAAGGCTTGTCTGATTGGAAAAGAAGGACAAATTTATGCATCATGTGAGATTACAGCAGATGCTTCTGATTGGAAAAAGTATACGGCAGATCTTGAAATTGCAGAAGGCACAAGTTGCACAGATGCAAATCTGGCGCTTGTCTGCATGACACCGGGCAGTGTGGAAGTGGATTTTGTATCCTTATTTCCAGCGCACACATATAAGAACCGCCCGAATGGTCTGAGAAAAGATCTGTGCGAGATGCTTGAAGCAATGCATCCGAAGTTCATACGTTTTCCTGGAGGCTGTCTTGTACATGACGGACAGCTTGATGAGAATGCAAGAGATTCGATGTATCGCTGGAAAAATACGATTGGACCAGTGGAGGAGCGCCCGGCGAGACGAAATAACTGGGGATATAATCAGACACTTGGTCTTGGCTATTATGAATATTTCCAGCTTGCAGAGGATATAGGTGCAGAGCCTCTTCCAGTACTTCCGGCAGCATACGATCCGCATCAGCAAAGAAAGGTTCCACTTGATGAACTTGGTCCTTGGATTGACGATGCACTTGATCTTATTGAGTTTGCAAATGGCGATGAGACAACTGTTTGGGGAAAGAAGCGTGCCGATATGGGTCATCCAAAGCCATTTGG
>ENA-OQKP01001215-OQKP01001215.1-human-gut-metagenome-genome-assembly--contig:-NODE-1215-length-13059-cov-6.047634_pt1 | contig 13059 bp, 10 predicted proteins | sample MGYA00242780_ERZ504802 | MGnify/ENA primary metagenome ERZ504802 (study PRJEB26092, sample SAMD00036406) | human gut metagenome | host: Homo sapiens | study: EMG produced TPA metagenomics assembly of... | reverse complement strand
CACGACCACCGTTGCAGCGGCCTTTCAGGATGTTCTCCGTCTGTCCGCGCACGACCTTTTCGGCAAGGTCAGCGGAATAATACTCGGCATAACCTTCCAGCACCGATTCCAGAATGATGCCCTCCGGCCCCTCGGAGATGATCTCGGTGGCAGACATAAGCTTGACACCATTCTTTTTCAGCTGGGTCTTATACCGGGCACTGTCGTAGCGGTTCCGGGCAAAACGGTCGAGTTTCCAGACCAGCACGATGTCAAACAGCTTCTTGTCACTGTCTTTAATCATCTGCTGGAACTCGGGTCGATTGTCCGTCTTGGCAGAGATAGCACGGTCAATATAGTGCTTGACGATGGTGATGCCGTTCTTTTCCGCATAGGCGGTGCATTCCCGAATCTGACCTTCGATGGATTCTTCGCGTTGGTTATCCGATGAATAGCGGGCATAGATCACGGCGGTCAGGTAAGCACCTCACTTTACACATCATCAGACGGAAATACGTTTATTCAGAAGATTGTTTCGTATAATATATACCATGATTTCAGATGGATTACAAGAGATTTGAAATATTTTATGCAACAGCCCCCTGAAATGCTGGCAAGGCATCTCAGGGGGGCTGTTGGCTATGGGCAAAAAGTTTAGGAGAAGAATGAAAAAATAAGAAGAAAGGATTGAAAGGAGAAATCGGATTTTACTCGACCAGCGCAACGGCGACATCATTGACATTCGTGCCGGTCGCACCGGTGATGATGAGGCCTTCCACTGCTTGCAGTGCGTGGTAGGCATCGTTATCGGCAAGGGTCAGGAACACATCCATCCCTGCTTCTCGAAGAGCATTCTCGGTCTGACCATCCACATAGCCGCCTGCGGCATCCGTAGGTCCGTCTGTGCCGTCACTGCCGACCGAAAAGACACAGCAGTTTTCCAGACCGGAAAGAGCAGGTGCGGCGGCCAGAGCAAGCTCCTGATTGCGTCCGCCCAGACCTTTGCCGGTCAGATGAACGACCGTTTCGCCGCCCGCGATATAGGCCAGCTTTTTGCCCTGCCCTGCATGGGTGCGGACGATGGAGCCGAGGAAGCTGCCCGCTTCCCGCGCTTCACAGCAGAGCTGGTCGGTCAGGATGACCGGCTCATAGCCGAGTGCCTGACTTGCCTTTGCTGCGGCGGCACACAGCTCCCGGACACTGCCGGTGATTTGGGTCGTCACGTTGTCGAGGGATTTCGGCGTTTCCTGCTGCAGCAGGTCTTTTGCCGCAGGAGAAAGCGTCAGATGATATTTGTCTGCGATGGCAAGCGCCTGCTCGCAAGTGGAGGTGTCCGGCACAGCTGGGCCGCTGGCGATCATGTCCAGAGGGTCTCCCAGAATGTCGCTGAGTACGATGCTGAACACCTTTGCCGGTGCGCAAGCCTGTGCAAAACGCCCGCCCTTCACGCCGGAAAGCCGCTTGCGGATGGTATTCATCTCCACGATATCTGCACCGCTGGCAAGAAGCTGTCCTGTGATATTTTGCAGCTCTTCTCCAGAAATGAGCGGCTTTTCAAACAGGGCGCTCCCGCCGCCGGACAGCAGGAACAGCACGGTGTCCTCCGGGTGCAGGCCGTGGACAAGTTCCAGAGCTTTCCCGGTCGCGGCGAAGCTGTTGGCATCCGGCACGGGGTGTCCGGCTTCGTAGCAGCGCACATCGGGGATGTCGCCTTTCACATGGTCGTATTTGGTGACGACGACGCCGTCCTCCACAGAACCCAGCGCAGAAACAGCGGCGTGTGCCATCTGCCATGCCGCTTTTCCGGCGGCCGCCAGAAAGACTCGCCCCTCCGGGTGGAAGTTTTTCAGGGCGCGCCGGACGGCCTCGTCCGGCAGGACTGCCTGAATGCTGGCAGAGATGATTTGGTCTGCGGTCTGGCGCAGGGTACTCATAGAAAGTTCCTCCTTTGGCATCAAAAACGAGTCGCTCCGTTTACAGCAGCCCAGCCTCGGTCATCGTTTTGATGAAGCCCTGCTTGGCCGGGCCTTCCGGGGTGGGCAGAGTAGGCAGATAGGGCACGCCTACATCGCGGCCGCGCAGCGTTGCCATATCCTTTGCGGCGACCGGGAAGCTGGCGGCGTCCATCGACAGGCGGACAGGATTCAGCTTGAACTGAGCTTCCAGACTGCCCTCGCGGTCCCCGGCGGCATACTTATTATAGACATCGGTGATGAGCTCCGGCATGAAGTTGGCCGCGGTGCATACACCGCCCACCGCGCCGTGGCAGAGGCTGGCGTACAGGAGCGTATCCTTGCCGCCAAAGACCTTGAATCCCACATCGCGGGTGCGGCGGATGAACTCAGAAGTCTGGGTGATATCGCCGCTGGTGTCTTTCATGCCGACGATATTGGGAACATTGTGCGCCAGCTCATCCACGAGCTGTGCGCTCAGGGTGTAGCCGACACGACCGGGATTATTATACAGCAGAACAGGCGTTTCGGGAACACTTTCCGCAATGGTCTTGAAATGGTCGTACAACTCGGCATAGGTCGGCTTGAGGAACATGGGCTGAAGCACGCTGACAGCAGCCGCACCGTTCTTCACGGCCATTTGCGCCAGACGGCAGCACTTTTTGGTGCTGATGGCACCGATGCCAAAATAGACCGGCACACGGCCCGCAGCCTGATCGATCATGATCTTCAGGCCGCGTTCCATCTCGTCCTCTTCGACCATATAGAACTCACCGTTGGAGCCAAACGCGAGGATGCCGGCAACACCGCCGTTGATGACGTAATCCACCTGTGCGCGCTGCTTTGCTTCATCGATCTTCTCGTTTTCGTCCACGATGGTCAGGATAGGCACTACGACGCCCTTAATAAAATCTGTATTCATACCGCTCTTTGATCCTTTCGTTCTGTTTTCAGACAAGATATTTGGGTCATGGGGAAGTTCTCAGGCCTGCCGCCTGTTCTGTGCCTTTATTCTAGCACGAACCGGGAAAGGACACAAATCGGGCGGTCCGGAATATTGCAATCTTATGAAGCATTTCTGCAACAAAATGAAATGTTTGATTTCACATCGTAGCGTTTTGTCGGAAACATCAAAAAAACAGACGTGAATTTAGCGATCTGTTTCTTGCCGGATGCGGCATTTCCCGGTATACTGATGTCAGTCGAGCGGCACAGAGACAGCCGCTGCAAAAGATTTTTTCCGATTCAAAATCAAGTGGTCCCATCAGGAGGTATCTTTCATGAAAATCGGTTTTATTGGTCTGGGTATCATGGGCAAGCCTATGGCAAAGAATCTGCTGAAGGCAGGCTATACGGATCTGCTGGTCAACAACCTCACCCCCGCCCCGGTGCAGGAGCTGGAAGCAGCCGGTGCAAAGGGTGCAACGCAGAAAGAGATCGGTGAGCAGTGTGATGTCATCATCACCATGCTGCCCAACTCTCCGCAGGTCAAGCAGGTCATGCTGGGCGAGACCGGCGTTGCTTCTTACATGAAGCCGGGCACGACTTTCATCGACTGCTCCTCCATCAACCCGGTCTCTTCCAAGGAGATCTACGCCGAGCTGCAGAAGAAGGGCGTCGAGATGCTGGACGCTCCTGTTTCCGGCGGTGAGCCCAAGGCCATCGACGGTACCCTGAGCTTCATGGTCGGCGGCAAGCAGGAGGTCTTTGACCAGTTCAAACCTCTGCTGGAGACCATGGGCGCATCCGTCGTCCGCTGCGGCGAGGTCGGCGCAGGCAACACCACCAAGCTGGCAAACCAGATCATCGTTGCCTGCAACATTCAGGCTTTGGCCGAGGCCCTGACTCTGGCCCAGAAGGCCGGCGTTGACCCCGAGCTGGTGTTCCAGGCCATCAAGGGCGGTCTGGCCGGTTCCACCGTCATGAACGCAAAGGCTCCCATGATGATTGAGGGCAACGACAAGCCCGGTTTCAAGATCGACCTGCACATCAAGGACCTGAACAACGCTCTGGACTGCGCGCACTCTGTCGGCGCACCCGTCCCCATGACTGCCGAGGTGCAGGAGATCCTGCAGTGGCTGCACAACCACGGCAAGGGTCAGGCCGACCACAGTGCCATTGCACAGTATTACGAGATGCTGACCGATATCCAGATCGGCCGCTGAATCCGCTGACAGCTCTTTCCTTTTTACGGTGTTTCTGCTATCATATCTTCAGAGATGGGCAGAAAACCGGACCGGCGCGCCCACCATGTGTGGGTGCGTCTTTTTGCTTTCTGAACCGACCAAGACAAAAGGAGAACTCTATGGCAAAGGTAGCAGTACTGGTGCCCAATCAGGAGCTGGAGCTCATCGCACAGCCGCTGACTGAGGAATTTTCTTCCCTTCAGGTGATGGAGGTCAAATATATCCGCACGGCCTATGCGGTACAGCGGGCCAGAGAACTGGAACAACAGGGCTGTGACCTTATCGTGGCGCGCGGCGTGCAGGCACGGCTCATCAAGCGCAGTGTCCGCATCCCGCTCGTGGAGATCACTGTCACCCCGCAGGAGCTGGCCAGTGTGATGCTGGATTTGAAAGAGGAACTGGAACTGGATTGCCCCCGCATCGGGCTGATCGGCTTTCCGAATATGTTCAGCGACACATCCCAGTTCAACCGGCTGCTCCATATTGATCTCCGGCTTTATATGGCAGAGCAGGAAGAACAGCTGGAAGAAATGGTGGACAAAGCGCTTCAGGATGGCTGCAATGCCGTCATCGGCGGCAACCGGGTCTGCGCCTCTGCCGGGCAGAAAGCGTTGCCCTACAAGTTTATCCCTTCTGGGGAGGAAAGTCTGCGCAATGCCCTTGCAACTGCCTCCCGCGTGGGATACGCCATTGATCTGGAAAAGCACAACTCTGCCGAGATAAACGCACTGCTGAACTACACGTTCAGCGGCATCATCCAGGTGGATAAAGAGCGCATCATCCGCCGGGTCAACAGGGTCACCAACAATCTGCTGGGCCGGAGCACTGATGTCCTGCTTGGACAGGAGATCTCTGCCGTGCTGTCCAACCTGAACCAGAACGTCCTGACGGATGCGCTGCTCCACGGCAAGGAGGCATACGCTTTCCTGCTGGATATCGACCATCGGGCCGTTGTGGTCAATGTGGCCCCCATCCTTGTGGGAGAGCAGATCGAAGGTGCCGTGCTGACGTTTCAGGAAGGGCAGCGCCTCATTGAGATGGACAGTGAGATGCGGCGTGAGCTTTACCAGCGGGGCTTCGTGGCGCGGTACACCTTTGAAAATACCATCTGCGAGGACCCGGAGACCCGCCGCCAGTTCAGTCTGGCAAAACGCATCAGCCGCTTTTCTGCCCCCGTCCTGCTGACCGGCGAGGTGGGCAGCGGCAAAGGAGTGCTGGCACAGTGCATCCACAACGAGAGCCTGCTGCGCAAGAATGCCTTTATCACCGTTGATTGCAGCGCATGGCAGCCGGAGACAGTGGATAATATCCTGTTCGGCAATTATACGACCCGGCGGGAAGCCGGAGACAGCTATGCAGAGATGGCACAGGACGGCACGCTTTATCTGAGCCATGTAGAGATGCTGCCGCTGGAAACACAGTACAAGCTGCTCTGCCTGATACGGGGACACTTCCTGCACAACGGCCCCAGCCGCCCGGCAGCGGCCCATGTCCGTGTCATTGCCTCGACCTCCGTGAATCTGATCGCCCGGGTCGAAAAGGGTGAGTTCCGCAGTGATCTGTACTATGCGCTCAGCGTCCTGACCGTGGAGGTCCTGCCGCTGCGCCGCCGCCGGGGCGACATTGAAGGCTGGATGCATCGCTATCTGGATGAATGGCAGGAAAAGTACAAGCGCTATGTCAGCCTGACGCAGGGGGCATGGCAGTATCTGCGGGAGTACGAGTGGCCCGGCAATCTGGACCAACTCTACAGCGTCTGCGAGCGTCTTGTCCTGCTGACCCAGAAGCGGAACATTGATGAGACGTTCCTGCGGGAACAGCTGGAACAAATGGTTCCCCGGCTGCTGCCGGGCACCGAGCAGGTCGTGCTCTATCAGGACCGCAGGGCAGTCGAGCTGGCAGCCCTGATGAAAAAGCATAAGGGCAACCGTCAGAAAGTGGCCGAGGAGCTTGGCGTCAGCAAAACGACCCTCTGGCGTTACCTGAAAAAGTACGATGTCCACCCGGACTTACTGTAAACGATTTTTTAACAGAACACATCTCTGCGGCTTGAGCTGCAGGGGTGTGTTTTTGCTTTGTGACGAAAAAGAAAAAAGTGAAATCAGGAAATGCGTTTTGCAAGGTTTTGAATCACGCCCATTTCAAAAGCAGAAACATTGACGGAATTATGCAAGAACGTATCTTCATTTCGTTAAAACGTGAATTGTTTCACAAGACGTATATCGTTATACTGAAATCAAAGAGGACCGGGAGACACGCAGACCCGGCAATGTCAAAAAGGAGTCGAAACTATGATCAAGGTCGAAACCAACTGCGCCAGCAAAATGACCGATGAGGAAATGCGGCGTGTTCAGGGCATGGGAATCGAGTACTTGGCAGCCAATTTTGTTGGTGAGGATGCCTGTTATGATGGTATCGTCCGTTTTCAGGAACGGGCCGCCCGCTATGGGCTGAAGATCAGCAATGCAGGATGCCCTCAGCTGCAGAAGTGCCCTTCTATCCATCTGGGCAAGCCGGACCGGGATGAGTGGATTGAAAAGTACAACGAGTTCACCCGGGCACTCGGCAAGGCAGGCGTTTCTATCAACTACATCGCATGGCAGCCTAACGGTATCTTCCGCACCAAAATCGGTGCGGGTAAGTATAATCACGGCCAGAATTCTTTCCTCTGTGACTTGGATGAGATCAAGGCTCGTCCCATCGCCAACGACCGTGAATACGGCGAGGATGAGATCTGGAGCAACTTCCAGTATTTCCTGGACAAGGCCCTGCCTGTGTGCGAGGAAGCGAACGTGAAGCTGGCGCTCCACCCCAATGATCCGCCCATCGAATCTGTAGGCGGTGTGCACTGCCTCATCTGGAACTCCGACTGTTACCGCCGGGCCTTCCGAATGGCTCACAATAGCCCGTATCTGACCATGAAGATGTGCGTAGGCTGCTGGCTGGAAAGTGAATCGTTCGGTGATCTGTACAAGGATATTGACGAGTTCGTCAAGGCGGATAAGATCCCCATCATCCATTTCCGCAATGTCAGCGGGACGCTTCCGTACTTTGAGGAGACTCTGCTGGAAGATGGCTGCGAAGATATGTATGCGCTGATGACGCATATCGTGCGCAGCGGATTCGATGGCTTCCTCAACATTGACCATGCTTTCTTCAATGAGGACGGTAAGGGAATGAACGAAGTTTCCACCGCCTACTACACCGGATATATGAAAGCTCTGCTCCACGCTGCCGAAAAGGAATGCGCCGCAGAAAAATAAAGGCTGCGCAAAAGCAGACCCGGACGAAAAAAGAAAAGGAGAATCCAAATGAATGTACAGCTTATTTTAACGCTGGTCATCCTGATCGCCATGATCGTGGGATTTCTGAGCGGCAAATTCAAGCTCGGTCTGGTTGCCATGACGGCTGCCACCCTGCTCTGCCTGTCAGGCGTTCTGACCTTTGACGAGGCCTACGCCAATTTCGCAAACAAAAACGTCATTATGATCGGCGGCATGTTCATCCTGAGCGGTGCCCTGAGCAAGACCAGTCTGGTATCACGGGTGCGTGATTTCATGGTCTCCCACGGTGACAAGGCCAAGCTTATCATCTTCCTGTATATGGTCATCAATGTGCTGCTCATTCAGGTCAGTATGCCCACTGCTCTGGCCAGTATGTTCCTGCCCTTCATGGCTTCCTTTACCGGCGACAGCAAGGTCAAGGCTTCCGACCTCATCTACCCGGGTGCCGTAGTTGCTCACTGTGCACAGGGCCTGATGCCCGGCGCAATGTTCGTACTCATCAACAGCATTCTGGAAGCCAACAATGCCGGTGTGGATATCACCGCCGTTGACTACAGCCGCGTCATCTTTGTCCCCGCCATCATCGCTCTGCTTTACTGCGGCATCGTTGCTCCCCGTCTGCTGTCCAAGAGAGACTTTGTGACTGCCGCAGATACCTCCAGCCAGAGCGGCAAAAAAGCTTCCACCCTCGCAGCATGGCAGGAGAACCTCATCTATGTTGCTTTCGTGGTCAACCTCCTGTGCATGCTGTTCTCCGATTCTCTGCCGTTCTCGATGAACGTTGTCCCTGTTGCTCTTGATATTATCCTGCTCTACACCAAGTGCCTCGACCTGAACGACGTGAAGAACTTCATGAATGTCGATACCCTGTTCATGCTGGTCGGTGTCATGTGCCTGGGTACTGCAATGCAGAAAACGGGTGCCGGTACCGTGGTCGGCGATTTCATCATGAATCTGCTGGGCAAGGACCCCTCCCCCATGCTCGTCCTCTTTGCATTCTACTTTGCCGGTGCAGCCCTGACCCAGTTCATGAGCAACACCGCATCTCAGCAGGTGTTCGTCTCTCTGGCTGTTGTTACCTGCATTGCCAATGGGCTGGATCCTCGACCCTATGCCTGTGCCATCTTTGCAGGCTGCACCGCCGCAATGCTGACTCCGGCCGCTTCTCCCTCCATCGGCATTTCTTTTGGTGCCGGTAACTACAAGTTCAAGGAAGTCTTCTTCGCATTCCTGCCGCTCTGGGTTATCTACGGCATCGCTGTCTGCCTGAGTGCAAGCTTCATCTTTCCTCTGGCAGGTTGAGTTTCTGAAAAGCAGTTTCTGATATTCAGATCTCCTCCTTTTGATAAGACCCGAGTGATGCCGATGGAGGATTGCTCGGGTCTTGTCTCATATGGGCAGAGATTTGTTCTACCGAAGAAGGAGGTGCCCCGATTTGAATCACAAACTCATCACAGACCGTCTGTTTTACCAGAAAGTCCTCAGCATCATGCTCCCGGTCGCATTGCAGCAGGCCATCAACATGGGCGTGAATATGCTGGACACGATGATGCTCGGGCAGATGGGAGAAGTACAGATATCCGCTTCCAGTCTGGCAAACCAGTACTACAATTTCTTCACCATTTTCTGCATGGGCATCATCGGCGGCAGCAGTGTCCTTGCCGCGCAATACTGGGGTGCACGGGACCTGAACAAGGTACAGCAGACATTCTGCCTGGCGATTCGGATGACGCTTCTTTTTTCAGTTACCTTTGCTCTCCTGACCTGGCTTTTCCCCGCACAGATCATGCGCATCTATACCCCTGCCCCCGCCGTTATCGAGCAGGGCGTCCGCTACCTGCGCATCACAACCTTCGTTTTTATAATTCACGGCACCAGTCTGGTGGCCGAGCAGTTGATGCGTTCGGTCGGACAGGCAAGGCTGGGGCTTGTTGTCAGCTCCATCTCGTTCGTGGTCAATCTGATTGCCAACTATATCTTCATCTTTGGCAAATTCGGCGCGCCAAGGATGGAGATAGCCGGTGCCGCACTCGGAACACTTTTTGCCCGTATCGCGGAATTTCTTGTGACATTCGGCTACATCTTCTTCCGTGACCGCTCCCTGCATTTCCGCTTCTCTCACCTGTTCCGCAAGGTGGAGCGTTCGCTGCTCATGAATTATCTCCGTCTCGGTGTTCCCGTGCTGGTCAGTGACGGACTGCTGGGACTGGGAAGCAATCTTGTAAGTATCATTCTGGGCCATATGGGTGCGGCTGTCGTGGCAGCAAATGCAATTTGTCAGGTCATCGACCTGCTCTTCACCGTCGTCATTCAGGGCATCGCCAACGCTTCCAGCATCGTGACCGGTCATACCATCGGCGAGGGCGATACGGAACGCGCCATGCAGCAGGGATATACATTTTATCTGCTCAGTGTTGCTTTCGGCCTGATCGCCGTTGTCATGGTGCTGGCGTGCGGCCCTCTGACCATCCGGGTCTACTCATTGACCGAAGAAACTGTTATAATCACAGAGCAGATGATGCGCGCCTATGCCGTCATCGTGTTCTTCCAGTGTATCCAGTTCGTCATGACAAAAGGCGTTCTGCGCGGCGGCGGCGACACCAAATTCTTGATGAAAGCCGACATCCTGTTTATGTGGCTGGTGTCCATCCCTCTCGGGTGTATCGGCGGTCTGGTCCTGGGCTGGCCCGCATGGCTGACCATCCTCTGTCTGCGAATCGATTATGTCATCAAATCGGCCTGGTGCGTCACACGGTTAAAGAGCGGGAAATGGATACGTTCCGTGGAGGACGCCTCTCTCCCGGTACGAAACTGAAAATATCTTGAGTTCAAGAAAGGAATGCACTTATGGAATATCGTGTTTATGGAAACGACGTTGTTCTCCGCATCCAGAAGGGCGAAGAAATTCTTGCCTGCCTGAAAGAGGTCTGCGAAAAAGAGCATATCACCCTCGGCTCTGTCACCGGACTGGGCGCTGTGGGCGAAGTGACCCTCGGCGTGTTCAACCGGGAAAATTTCGCCTATGAAAAGCAGACCTACACCGGCGATATGGAAATTGCATCCTGCGTGGGCAACATCTCCACCATGGAGGGCAAGAACTATCTGCACATCCACATGGTCGTGGGCAACGTCACGGACGGCATCTGCCACGCCGGGCACCTGAACCGTGCCGCTGTCAGCCTGACCGGTGAATTTATCCTGCACAAAATCGAGGGCACGGTGGAGCGCGAATACTCTCCGGAAGTCGGCCTGAATCTGTTCAAATTTGTGGATTGAGAAAAGCAAGAGGGAGGAATTTCTATGGCCATCCATGTGGTAAACGAAGCACGCCGCTGTCTGCATTGCAAGAAGCCTATGTGCCGGGAGGGTTGTCCCATCAGCACCAATATCCCGGAGGTCATTGAGCTGTTCTGCACCGGGCACAAAGAGGATGCCGGTGCAATGCTCTACGCAAACAATCCCCTGAGCGTCATCTGCTCGCTGGTCTGCGACCATGACAAGCAGTGCGAGGGGCATTGCGTTCTGGGGCGCAAGGGCGCGCCGGTGCATTTTTCCAGTATCGAGAATTATATCTCGGATTCCTATCTTGACCATCTGCATCTGGAAATGCAGCCCAAGACCGGCCAGCGAGTCGCCATCATCGGCAGTGGTCCTGCCGGTATCACCATCAGCATTCTGCTGGCACAGCGAGGCTACCGGGTGACAATTTTCGAGAGCCGAGAGAAGATCGGCGGCGTTCTGCGGTACGGCATCCCGGAGTTCCGCCTACCGAAATCCATCCTCGACCGCTACCAGAAACAGCTTACCCAGCTTGGCATCCAGATCCGCCCCAACACGGCGATTGGCCGCACCCTGACGGTGGACGATTTGCAGCGGGATGGCTATGAAGCCATCTTCATTGGTACAGGCGTCTGGAAGCCCAAGGCAATGGGTATTCCCGGCGAGAGCCTTGGCAATGTCAACTACGCCATCGACTATCTGGTAAACCCGGATGTCTACGATTTGGGCGACGACCTCGTGGTGATTGGAGCGGGCAACTCTGCGATGGATGTCGCCCGCACTGCCCTGCGAAAAGGCGTCCGCCAGGTCAACGTGTTCTGCCGCCGGTACCAGACCGCCGCCAGTGTCCGGGAAGTGGACTATGCAAAGGCAGACGGCGTGGAATTTTTCTACGGAATGCGCCCCACCCGCATTGTAGATGATGGCGTTTACTACAAGAAGGTGGAAATGGACGAGGAAGGCAACATCACCAGCACCAGTGAGGAGCAGTTCTTCCCGTGCAGCAGTGTCATCATTGCCATTAGTCAGGGCGCACAGAATCGCATCGTCAGCACCACCACCGGTCTTGAGATGAGCAGCCACGGTCTGCTGGCCACCAATGAACACGGTGAGACGACCCGCGAGGGTATTTTCGCCAGCGGTGATGTCGTTCTGGGCGCACGGACGGTCGTAGAAGCAGTCAAATATTCCAAGCAGGTGGCAGATGAGATGGACGCTTATCTGCGCCGCCGGGAAGCGAAGCAGGAGGGCAACGCATGAAAACGATTCATCTGCCGGACGGAACGGAGATCCCTGCGGTAGGGCAGGGCACTTGGTATCTGGGCGAGGAACGCAGTAAGCGTGCCAGTGAAACACAGACTCTACGCTGGGGTGTGGAACATGGCTTGACCCTTATCGACACCGCTGAGATGTACGGTGACGGTGCGAGCGAGGAGCTGGTGGGCCACGCCATTGAACCGCTCGACCGGAGCAAGCTGTTTCTGGTCAGCAAGGTCTATCCGTGGAATGCCGGACGGCGTAATATTTTTGATTCCTGTCAGGACAGCCTTGACCGGCTGGGTACGGACTATCTGGACTTGTATCTGCTCCATTGGCACGGCAGTGTCCCGCTGAGCGAAACAGTCTCCTGCATGGAGGAATTGAAAGCACAGGGAAAGATTCGCCGGTGGGGCGTGTCCAACTTTGATTTGTCCGATATGCAGGGGCTTCTCCGTCTGAAACACGGCGAGAATTGCGCTGTCGTGCAGGACTTGTATCATCTGGGAAGCCGCGGCGTGGAATTCGATTTGCTGCCCTTCCTGCGGCGGCAGGGCATCCCACTGGTGGCATATAGTCCTCTGGCACAGGCCGGACGGCTGCGCCAGAAGCTTCTCAGTAGTGCCGCCATTCAGACCGTTGCTAAAAATCACAGCATCACACCGATTCAGGTGCTACTTGCCTTTGTTCTCGCGCAGGATGGCGTGTTTGCTATCCCTCGTTCCAGCCGGGTCAGCCATGTGCAGGCCAACCGCGAAGCAGCGGATATTGTCCTTTCCGCTGAGGAACTGGCGTTACTGAATGAGGCATTCCCCGCCCCCAATCGGAAAGTCCCGCTGGATATGATTTGAATGCTATCAAAATATAGAAAGCGGTTTTACATCTATGGCACAGTTTGAAGAACTGCTGAACGATGAAAAAGTCGCATAACGACAGGCACTTGTAAGCCATCAACGAGCCACCAGCCGCAAGTGCAGGGCGGAAAGCATCCGCGCCCTTGCGCCTGATAAAAATTGGAACTTTGATTTTCTCGCCCGGCTTTGCCACGGTGGGACGATCAAAGGAGCGTGCGTTTGAACAAAAAGAAAAAGTCCACAAACACTTCCCCTTATCCCGATGAAG
>ENA-OQKP01001214-OQKP01001214.1-human-gut-metagenome-genome-assembly--contig:-NODE-1214-length-13059-cov-11.132153_pt1 | contig 13059 bp, 10 predicted proteins | sample MGYA00242780_ERZ504802 | MGnify/ENA primary metagenome ERZ504802 (study PRJEB26092, sample SAMD00036406) | human gut metagenome | host: Homo sapiens | study: EMG produced TPA metagenomics assembly of... | reverse complement strand
CCGAGGCCGACGTGAATAACGCCATTTCCAAGCTGCAGAAGGCCGAGGCCGACGTGAACGCTTCAATGCAGGCCAAGCAAAAGGCTGACGCCGATGCGGCAGCACAAGCTGAGGCTGAGAAGAAGGCTCAGGAAGAGGCTGCGGCGGCTAAGGCTCAGAAGAAGGCCGAAGAAGAAGCCGACAGCTCAAGCGGGATGAATAGCGACACTGGTAGCAACTAGTAGTTCTGCGTTCCGCATATAAAGGGCGGGTCAAATCCTACAACAGGATTTGACCCGCCCTTATTGTTATTTGGTGCTATCCGTTGGCGTTACTGTCGCTTAGCCATCGCGCGCAACACAATCTTGCGCAGCTCGGAAGCAATCAGCACAATCGCAGCCAGGCCGATGCACTCCACCCAAGCCATCGGGCTGAGCGCAACGGTACCGAACGGGCCGTTAAGGAACGGCACATAGACCACCACAAGTTGCAGCGCCACGGACAGGCCGATCGCGCCCCACAGCCACTTGTTGGAGAACAAGCCCACGAACACGGACTGCAGGTGGGAGCGGGAGGCGAGCGCGTTGAACAGCTGGGCGAACACCAGAATCGTGAAGCCCATGGTACGAGCCTCGGTCATCTGTGCCTCATGGCCGATGGCATCCACCGAGCGGTCGGTGAACAGGCCGCCGGACAAGTGCATATCCATGCCGATCAGTGTGACGACGGCCATGATGACGCCGATGTAGATGATGTCGCCCCACATGGAGGCGTCGATCACACGATCGGTCATCTTACGCGGCTTACGACCCATCACATCGTCGGTTTGCGGATCCACGCCCATGGCGAGTGCGGGGGCCGCATCGGTCAGTAGGTTGATCCACAGCAGCTGCGTGGCGAGGAGCGGTACGGCGACGCCCACGGATTCCGGCTGACGGATACCGAGGAAGCCGGCCAGCACCACGCCGAGGAACACGGTGAACACCTCGCCCACGTTGGAGCTCAGCAGGTAGCGTAGGAACTTGCGGATGTTGTCGAAGATCACGCGGCCTTCGCGCACAGCAGCCACGATGGTGGAGAAGTTGTCGTCCGCCAGAATCATCTTGGCGCTCTGCTTGGTCACTTCGGTGCCGGTGATGCCCATGGCCACACCGATATCCGCGGACTTGACGGCCGGAGCGTCGTTCACACCGTCACCGGTCATGGCCACGATGTTGCCCTGGCGCTGTAGGGACTCGACGATCTTGAGCTTGTGCTCAGGAGCCACGCGGGCATACACGGACACTTCAGCAGTGGCCTTGTCGAGCACGGCTTCGTCGGGCAGCTGATCAAGCTGGTCACCGGTCAGGGCCTTGCCGTCCTTGGCGATGATGCCAAGGTCGGAGGCGATGCGGGCAGCAGTCAGCGGGTGGTCGCCGGTGATCATCACGGTGCGGATGCCGGCACGGTGCGCCTCGGCCACGGAATCGCGGACCTCAGTGCGCGGCGGGTCGATGATGCCGACCATGCCGTTCCAGATAAGGTCGGTTTCGATGGCCTCGGACTGTTCGGCGATGTCGGCCACCTGGCCCGCGGCATTTACGCTGACGCCCGGCACATCGGCCAGCGAGCTGGTTTCCAGCGGTCGACAGGCCTGACCAAGCGTGCGGTATGCCTCGGAAGAGAGGCGTTCGACGGTGGCCAGAATCGACTGACGATCACCTTCGGTGAGCTTGCGGACCTGGCCGCCCACGCGAATGCGCGAGCAGTAGCTCAGCAACACGTCCGGCGCACCCTTGGCGAACACGGTCAGTTTGCCGGAATCGGTGTCGTCTTTAGCGATGATGGACATGCGCTTGCGTTCAGAGGTGAACGGAATCTCGCCCACGCGAGTGTAACGGCTGACCTTGTGATCAGCCTTGACCTTGCGAGCGGCAACGACCAGTGAGACTTCAGTGGGGTCGCCCACAATCTCCCACTTGCCGTTTTCCTGACGGAGTTCACCGTCGTTGGCCAGTGTGCCGGCCACGAGTGTGGCAATAACCTCATCGGCGATGGTCTTGGCTTGATCGGATTCGGGATCAACACCACCGGCCATGACCATGCGGCCTTCGGGCGCGTAGCCAGTGCCGGTGATCTGCACCTCGCCGGATGGGGTGACCACACGTTCCACGGTCATCTCGTTACGGGTCAGGGTACCGGTCTTGTCCGAGCAGATCACGGAGGCGGAGCCCAAGGTTTCGACGGAATGCAGCTTCTTGACGATGGCGTTGTGGGCGGCCATGCGCTGCACGCCAAGGGCCAGTACCACGGTAAGGATGGCGGCCAGGCCTTCCGGTACGGCGGCCACAGCCAGCGAAACGGCGAGCAGCAGGGAATCAATCACGTCGTGGACGTCGTTGAAGCCCTCGAGCACGGCGAGCGCTACCAATACCACGACGGCGATGATGCACACCGCAATACCCAGAATCTTGGAGACATAATCCATCTCCTTCTGCAGCGGAGTTTTCTCGTCTTCGGTGGCGGAAAGCATGTCGGCAATCTTACCGACCTGTGTGTTCATGCCGGTGCCGGTCACGATGGCACGGCCTGTGCCCTGCGTGACGGATGTGCCGTTGAAGATCATATTGGCGCGGTCGCCAAGGGCCTTCGCTTCGGTGAGCGTATCCGGCTTCTTACCGACTGGCACGGATTCGCCGGTCAGGGAGGCTTCGGCAATGCGCAGGCTGGCCGCGTTGACCAGTCGTCCATCGGCAGAGACCGAGTCGCCTTCGGCAAGGACGATGATGTCGCCGGGAACCACGTCGGCGGTGTTGATGCGCAGCACCTTGCCGCCACGCAGCACCGAGGTCTGCGGAGCTGTCATTTGGGCGAGCGCCTCAACGGCGGCTTCTGCCTTGGCTTCCTGCATATAGCCGAGCACGGCGTTGACAATCAGGATGAGGATGATTACGAGGGCGTCGAACGGCAACGCTTCGCCGCCTTCTGCGCCGGGACGCGCATTGGCTTTCTCGATGCCCCATGCAATGACTGAAATAATGGTGGCTGCAATCAGCAGGTACACCAGCGGATCCTGGAACTGGGCCAGGAATTTCTTCCATTTCGGTACGGGCGGGGCGCTGGCGAGCTCGTTCGGGCCGAATTTGGCCAGTCGGCGCTTGGCTTCTTCCTCGCTCAGGCCGTGGGATGGGTCGACGTTCAGGGCTTTGGCCACGTCGTCGACGCTGGTCAGACTTGGATCAGTATCCCCCAATAGCGCTTCCTGTGCGCGCACTTCTTCCGATTCCACGACCCCGTTCGTTGCGGTCGCGGACTTTGCGGATTGATCGTTACGATCATCCATGGTGTTCTCCTTGGTATCGCCGCGGAGTAGTCAGCCTCGGCCGGCACCGGGTTGTCTCTCCCGGGCGGCGCAGGACTGCGCGGTTATGGGCATCGACGCAATTGCAGCCGATGCGTACGATGCCATTATTCCATAACCCGGCGGCACACTGGTCAAACCATGACGGGCGAGCTGGGCGCGGACATCGTCGAGCGGTACAACGACTCGCCCATCGCTGCGGCCGCGCTGCCCGCCCTGACCTCGGTGCGTCCGCCGTACGCGCGTATCGTCACCGAGGTCTTGCGTCTCATCGAAATCGGGCCCGGGAATCCCACGCACATCTCGTTGCCACCGGAACTCGTCGTGCGCGCCTCGAGCTCGAATCGGCTTATCTGACGGCGAGGGTGCCCACTTGCGCGCCGACGGCCACCGTACCGGAACCGGTAAGATCCAAAGCGGCGATGGTGGCCGGGTTGGTGAACACCACGATGACGTCGGTGGCTTTGCCCGCGGCCTTGACCGCATCGAAATCGACCTTCTCGATGGGATCGCCGGCTGAGACCGTCTGCCCGGCACTCACCAGCATCGTGAAAGGCGCGCCCTTGAGTTGCACGGTATCGACGCCGATATGCACCAACACCTCGACACCGCCCGGAGTGGTGATGCCCACGGCGTGTTTGGCGTCGGCCACGGTGGTCACCGTTCCGGAAACAGGGGCGACGACCAGCCCGGAGGACGGCACCACGCCGAACCCATCGCCCAGAATCTTGGCGGCGAACGTGTCGTCGGGCACTTTCTCGATGGACTCCCAGACACCATCGCATGGGGCGAGAACCGACGTCGCTGCGGGGGCGGGCGCCGCCTCATCGCTGTTGTGGAACAAACCGGAGAACAATCCCATAATGACTCCTTGAAAACCAATGATGGACGATAACGGATGGGTTGCGTGACGCCGATCATGTCGACGTCACGCAGCCCATCCGTCATACCAAGCGACAGAGCGCCAAGCGCTAGGCTTTATGCAGCTCTTCCATGGCATCGGCCACAGCCTGCACCTGCGTGCCGACCACAACCTGGACATTCCTGTCGTCGATGACCTTCACGCCGGGCACCAGCTTGCGGATGGCGTCCACATCCACCTTGGCGGTGTCCTTGACACCCAGACGCAGACGGGTCACGCAGTTCTCGATGTCGACGATATTGGCCTTGCCGCCAAGCAGCGCGTAGAGCTTCGCGGCCAGCGCGGCGTACTTGTCGCGGGAGACCGCGGCGGCCGGGGCGGCGCCGGTGTCGAGAATGCCCGCCACGGCGGCGGCGCCCTCATCGTCAACGCCATCGCCACGGCCCGGGGTCTTGAGGTCGAACTTCTTGATCATGAACGTGAACACGAAGTAGTAGATGACCGCAAAGACCAGGCCCTGCACGATAAGCATCCACGGCATATGCGCCTGCGGCACACGCAGCGAGAGGAACCAATCGATGAAGCCGGCGGAGAAGTTGAAGCCGGCGATCCACTGGAAGGACGCGGCGATGAACACCGACAGGGCGGTGAGCAGCGCGTGCACCACGTACAGCGGGAAGGCGGCGAACATGAAGGAGAACTCCAGGGGCTCGGTCACACCGGTGAGGAAGGCGGCCAGACCACCGGCGAGCATCAGGGAGCCGACGGTACGACGGTTCTCCGGCTTGGCGCAGCGGTAGATGGCAAACGCGCCCGCAGGCAAGCCGAACATCATGATCGGGAAGAAGCCGGCCTGGTACATGCCGGTGACGTACTCGCCCCACGGCTGGAATCCACCGGTGGCCAGCACAGCCTTGGTGGTGCCGTTGAGACCGCCCACACCGTTCCAGAACTTGGTGATGTCATCGATGCCGGCAAGGTTGAACCAGAACACGTTGTTGAGGGCGTGGTGCAGACCCGTGGGGATGAGCAGACGGTTGAAGAAGGCGTAGATGCCGGCGCCGACCGCGCCCATACCCATCAGGGACTCGCCGAAGGCGACCAGACCGTTGTAGACCAGCGGCCACACGAACAGCAGCACCAGGGAAATGACCGACATCAGCGCGGCGGTCAGGATCGGCACGCAGCGACGGCCGGAGAAGAAGGCCAGGAAGTCGGGCAACTTGGTCTTGCTGAAACGGTTGTACAGCGCACCGGACACGCAGCCGACCATGATGCCGAAGAACACGTTCTTGTTGCCGATGGCGCCAGGAGCAAAGGCGGCCGGCGGGTTCTCGGCGTCGAAGCCCAGGAACATGGAGGCCGAGCCCATGATCGTGGTGATGGTCATGAAACCGACCAGACCGGACAGGGCCGAGGCGCCGTCCTTGTCACGGGCCATGCCGACGGCCACGCCAACGGCGAACAGCAAGCCCAGATTGTCGAGGATCGCCGAACCCGTCTTGCACAGATAGGCGGCGATGACGTTGCCGCCACCCCAACCGCTCGGATCGATCCAATAGCCGATGCCCAGGAAGAGCGCCGCGGCGGGCAGGCAGGCGACGGGCAGCATCAGCGCGCGGCCTAGTCGCTGAATATAGGCTTTCATTTCTTTCTCCCTTCATGCGGGTTTTCCAGCGGTGGAGTACTTCTCTGTGCCCTGCTCCGCCGTCACGCGCCGACCCTCCATTGGACCGGCCGATATCCGGCGGGGCGAGTACCGCTTTCAACGGATAATAGTACGCCACAGACGTCATGCGCCGCAACTCAGCGCACTGAAATCAAGGCTCGGAGAACCGTGCGCGGATTTCGGAAACCTAATCGAACATGCAAAGCGTCTGAGCCGCGGAATGCCGCCATTTTCGGTCATGTTCGTTTGTGCGGAAACAGTTCGGATGGGTGCACGGTTCTTACTGAGAATCGTCCTCTGCACCCATCGCGGCGGCCATGGCGGCGTCTCGGGAACCCTTGGTGACCCGCAGGCCCACGGTGACGCCGACCAACACCACCGTGCAGGCGATCCACAGCATCCGCCCGCCGAAGCCGCCGATCACCCAGCCGCCGATCAGCGGCGCCAATGCGATCGACACCGACCACACCACGTTATAGACGCCCTGGTACGTGCCGCGGGCGGTGGCGGGCGCCATGGCGGCGACCGTGGTGGTGGCGATGGGGAACGTGCCCAGCTCGCCCAGCGTCCACAGCACTACGGCAAGCGCGAACCCGCCCCATGAATGGGCCACGGCCTGCACCGCATAGCCGATGGCGGTCACCGCAAGGCCCATCACGAGCACACGCGAATTGCCCATGCGCGCGAACAGTTTCATGGCGGGAATCTGCAGCAGACACAGCATGCCGCCGTTGATGGTCAACAGCACCGAATAGTCGCCCAACCCCAGACCAAGGTCCGTCATGGCAATGGGCAGGCCGGAGGTGCTTTGGAAGTACACAAGGAAGTAGCCGAACATCAGCAGGGAGAAGCCGAGGAATGGAGTATCGGTGAGCACGCGCCGCCAATTGCGAGACATGGCGCCCTCGGGGCGGGCCGCCGGCGCCGAAGTCGTCAGATGCCTCACTTCGCGGAAGAACACGATCAGCAATATCGTGACGGCGATCATCACCGCCGCCTCGACGTAGAACATCAGCGAATAGGAGATCTTGATCAGCTGATTGGCCACGATCGGGCCGATCGCATACCCGAAATTGATGGCCCATGATTGCAGCACATAGGCGCGCTGTTGACGCTTGGGAGGCACCACGTCGGCGATGTATGCGGCGATGGCTGGACTGGGCAGCGAGGCGAACGCGCCGTATACGAACAGGGCCGCGCCCAACGCCACGGGCTCGGCGAGGACGGAGACGACCAGAAGAGCGGCGGCCGCGCCGATTTCGCCGATGATGATCATCGACTGGCGGCCGAACCGGTCGGACAGCGCGCCACCGAAAAGACAGCCGATGATGGCGCCGAAACCGTACATGGCCACGACCGCGCCCACAACGCCTTCGCCGAGGTGCAGCGCGGAGACCAGGTAGATCGACAGGAACGACGTCACGAAGCGACCCATCCACAGAATCAGAATCGCCAACCATAATCCCCAATACAGCAGGGACAGTCCGAATATCATGCGCTGCTTCTTCACTCTCAATACCTTACCGGCTACCGACGGCGGAATAGCCGCGTTTTGGCGCGGGGTGCTGGGACAATAGCACCTATGGCTATCAAAAAAGGACCGACCAAGGGGTCGGGTGGCAAGCATCGCAACAAACTGAAGGGTTACGGCCCCACTCCGAAGGCCGAGGACCGCGTCTACCACAAGGCATACAAGGCCAAGAAGGCGGCGGAACGCCGGCAGATGGCCGACCCGCGTCTGGCGGCTCGCCGCCGAGTGGACAAGTTCGCTTCGGCGGACACCTCGGATCTGGTGTACGGCCGCAATTCCGTGCTGGAGGCACTGCGCGTGGGCGTACCTTCTTCCACGCTGTACATCATGTCGCGCATCGAGCATGACGACCGCACCCGCGAAATCGTGAAGATCGCCGGCATGAACGGACTGCACATGCTGGAGGCCGATCGTCTGGAGATGGATCGTATCGCCCGCTCCGGCAACCATCAGGGCGTGATTCTGAAGGTCGATCCGTTCCAGTACTCCTCTCTGAGGGAATTGGCCGACCGTGCCGAGAAGAAGGCCAAGGCCATGGAGGCTGCGAATTCGGCCGCCGCACGCATCGCGGCCCGCCCGCTGTTCATTGCGCTGGACGGCGTGACCGACCCGCAGAACCTGGGTGCCGTGATTCGTTCGGCAGCCGCATTCGGTGCCAACGGCGTGATTCTGCCCGAGCGTCGTTCCGCTTCGGTGAACGCCGCAGCATGGAAGGTATCCGCTGGCGCAGCGGCCCACATGCCGGTGGCTCGCGTGGTGAACCTGACCAAGGCGATCGAAGGCCTGAAGGAGCGCGGCTACTACGTAGTCGGCCTGGACGGCGGTGGCGACAAGCTCGTGGGCGAAACCGGTTTTGAGACCGATCCGCTCGTGGTGGTGCTGGGATCGGAAGGCAGTGGCCTGAGCCGATTGGTGCGCGAATCCTGCGACGCGATTGCCGGCATTCCGATCAGCTCGTCCGTGGAATCGCTGAATGCTTCGGTGGCCGCGGGCATCAGCCTGTACGCCGTGTCCCGCGCCCGTCGCGAGGGCGCTGAATCGGCTCAGTAAGCTAAGCAGCCAAACAAAGAGGTCCGCCAGCGATGGCGGACCTCTTTTCGTTTATGCCACAGAGAGCGTTTGGGTGAGCGCGTGGGACTCGCCGGGTTCAAGTCTTACCGCGTGTTCGCGGCATGCGGCGGCCTCGCAGCATACGAAGTGACGCCATTCCTCGTTGACGGAATCATTGACCAGCACGCCGTACGGTTCGGCGGGGTTCCACACCACGGTTTGCGCAGAGCCGGACTTGGCAACATGAATCGTGCGACCAAAACCTTCGTCATGCAGTTCCACTGCGGCAGTCGAGGCATATACACGATCCACCGGGCCATCGAACGTCACGGCCTCGTCCGGCTGCTCACACGGCGCAAAACCATTGGTCGCATCCTCATAATGTGCGTGCTCAAGACCGGTGAGGCGAATCTGCGAGACATCGCTGACGTGGAAATACGTATGCAGTGCGGCTTCATAGGAGAACGGCGTGGCTCCAGTGTTGGTCACTGTAAGCGTCATGGTAAGGGTATCGGCAACGTGCACCTCATAATCAGCACGGAAACTGGGCACGGCATCCCCCTCGAACCAAGGCAGCATATCGGAAGGCACATCAGCCTCGGTCAGGCTGTAATGCGCATAGCTATTGCTGAAGGACTCAGCATCGAGATGCCACTGTCTGGTACGAACGAATCCATGATTCGGCTTTTTGCCAAGACCATGGCCGTCGGCAAAGCCGGGCCCAAACCACGGGAATATCACCGGAACACCGCCGCCCAGCGGCCTACCTTCAGCAACCACCACCGAAGAAGGTGCAAACACCACATCCGTGGCCTGGCTCAGCGGCCGCCAGCGCAGCAGATGCGCGCCGCGGTCGCTGATGGTGGCGGAACCTGCGGAATTGTCGATGTTGCGAAACACGAAATCAGTCATTACCTCTCCTCAAACATCGGAAAATAGTGCTGCGGTTTATCAGCGCGGGGCCGATTACTGCCGGGTAAGCCCAAGTTCAGCGAGGAACGCGACCGTCTGCTCCTTGGTTTTGAACACGGCGGTATTGCCGAGAATACGCTCGCACACGCTGCCAAGTTCTTCATGAACGGCTTGATGAATGGCCGCTCGGTCACGATTGCCGTTCAGTGCGGCGGTCAGCTCGTCCCATTCCAGCGTGAACTCACTCACCGATGCGGGTAACGGCTGGCCCTCGGCCAAGGCGTTCTCAAGCTGGGCAAGTTGATCGACCAAACGTCCGGGCAGAATGAACAGACCCTGCGCTTCGATGAGGCCAATAGGCTCCTGCTTGATCGGCCAGAATTCGGGATGCGCGTGGAACACTCCCTCGGGGTATTCGCTGCTGACGGCATTGTTGCGGAAAATCAAGCTCATCTCGTACCCGCGATCCGTAATGATGGCACTTGGAGATACGGCGGATTGACGATTACCATCCGCGTCATGGCTGGCGATGTTCGCTGCACTATCGTCAAACTGCTGCCAAGCGAGTCGAATCATATCGCTGATTTCCACGATGGCATCGCGATTGCGAGACACCACACGTACGGCGGTACCCGGCCAGTCGAGGATCTCAACCACGGCATCTGAATAGCCGTTCATGTGGAATGTGGCCCAAGCGGCCGCCTTGTGCATGGGCAGATGCTCGCCGCCGCCCTGATAGTGATCATGAGCCAGCACCGATCCGCCGATACGCGGCAGAGCGGCGTTGCAGCCCAGGAAGTAGCCGGGGAATCGGTCAACGAAGTCCAGCAGATGGCCGAAGGTATCGCGGTCAACGTGCATAGGCGTGTGCTCGGTGTTGACGCAAATGCCATGCTGGTGGAAGTAGCCGTATGGAGAGAACTGCCAGAACCACGGTTCGCCGCCCAGCGTGACCGGCACTGTGCGCAGCGTACGCTTGTCACGGCCCGCGAAACCTTCGTTCTCATGGCATATCGTGCAGGAAGGGTAGCCACCCGCCACGCTATTGCCGGCTGCAGCCTTCTTCATGTTCTTGAATTCCGGCTTGGCGAGATTGATGGTCACGGTGACGCCATGCGAATCAAAGCGCGGATTTTTGTCGAGTACGGCTTTCTTGACGTAGTTGTTGGCCACGCTGTAGTCGTAAAACCAGCGCATGGCCTCCATACCATCGTTGGATTGTTCAACGGCCACGAACCGATCCTGTACAGCGGACGGGCTGGCGGACAGCAGACCCATCACCACATCGGCGTATCGCGGCCCTTCTTCAGGCTCGAATAGGCCAGCGGCAACGCATGATTCGCGGAAGCGGCTCAACAGTTCGTCCGGCGCGGTGTCGTCTGTGGTCTCTCCGGTCGGGCGGTACGAATCCAGCTCAAACAGTTCAAAAATGCGATTACGGGTCCAATCCGCATCGCGCGGGTCAAGGTTAAGATGCTTGCCGGCATAATCGACCAGTACGTCGATGCTGGCATACACGTCGTTCAGGCTGCTGACGGTGTTGTCTGTTGCTTCGTTGCGAGACATTGGTTCGTCTTTCTGCTTATTGTTAATTACCCTAACAATTAATAATTATAGACGACCCACGGTCAACGGCACACGCGATCCACACACATAAGAAACCGCACCTCCGATCATCGAATCTGAATTACTTCAGTCCAACAATCGGGGCGCGGTTCACAGGGTCGAATATATAAATCCGCTTAATGGCTCCACACCGCCGCGTCAGGATCGTCGTCGGGGTTGTAGCCGTCGTCGTCCAGGCCGCCGTAAGTGGTCTCATCATCGATGACGCCGGAATCGGCCTCTTCGTTGAGTTCGGCAAGCGCCTTGGAATCGAGCTTATAGTTCGGCAAGACGTTTTCGATATAGCTGGTCACAGCCTCGCCCATCGGCACGTCGTGGCCGGCCTTCTCCGCCAAGAACCAACGATGGTCAAGCACCTCGTGGAAGAACTGCGCCGGCTCGATCTGCGAACGGTACTCACGCGGAATCATGCGAACCGTTGGCTCGTACACTTCGCGCATCCAATCGGTGGCCACGATTTCGAGCTCCTCGCCGTCACGCCATGTGGAGGCGCGGTAGGCATCGAGATCGTTGAGCAGGCGGCGGGCCTGGTTCTCCTGCACGTCCAAACCAGTGAGACGCAACAGCTTGCGGTTGGCGTAACCGGCGTCCACCACACGCGGGCGGACCAGCACGCGCTTGCCGTCCTCGGCGGTCTTCATCTCCAGCTCGTCCACGTCGAAGCCCAGGTCGTTGAGCTTGTTGACGCGCTGCTCGATCTTCCACATCTCATCCGGGCCGAACTTGTCGGTGTCGGTCAGGGCGCTCCACAACGAGTGGTAGCGGTCGACCAGACGGTTGCCCACCTCGATCTCGTCCACGTCGCTCGGCAGCAGACGGCCAGAAGCCAAATCCATCAATTCACCGATGATGTTGGTGCGGGCCAGGTCGATATCGTATTCACGCTGGCCATCGGTAAGCTGCACCTGCAAATCACCGGTTTCGGCGTCCACCAGGAAGGCGGAAAACGCGTCGGCATCACGCAGGAACAGGACGTTCGACAGCGACACATCGCCCCAGTAGAAGCCGGCCAAGTGCAGGCGAACCAGCAGCACGGCAAGGGCGTCGATCAAACGCTCGGCAGTATCCGGCTGGAGATTGCGGGCGAACAGCGCGCGGTACGGCAGTGAGAACTTCAGGTGACGGGTGACCAGAATCGCTTCCAGCGGTTCACCGTTGCGGTCATGACGACCGGTGACCACGGCAATCGGGGTGACGGTCGGCAACTCAAGCTTCTGCAGTCGGCGCAAAATCTCATACTCGCGCTCGGCCACCTGACGGGTGATCTCTTTCATGGCGTACACCTCGTCGCCCACGTGCACAAAACGCACCACGTGGCGGGAGATGCCTCGCGGCAGGTTGGCCAGCAGGTCCTCGGGCCAGGTGGCCAGGGGCTTATGCCAGGGCAGCGTGAACATCTTCGGGTTCGAGCTGGCGGCGGTGATCTTCAATGCTTGCGGCTCAGCTGAACTGGCATGTTCGTCTTCGGCTTTGACGGACGTGGCCTTCAGCGCGCGCGGGTCCATCTGGGGCAAATCGTTCAACTCCATGTGTTCGATTTTACGTGGTGCTTGGGAAGTGCAGCGAGGAGCGGCGACTTCGGCGCGTTATTCTCGCATACGAATAAATCTCATACTGAATCAGAGACAATAATGATGACGCTCTCAGCTTATCCAGCCCGTTATCTATTTGTAAGTGCAACATCCTTGTTCTCGGCTGATTCTGGCGGTTCGTCGGCGAATGCCTCGGCGGGGGGTGCGGCAGCCGAGCACTCGCATGGGCCTGTTGTCGGTTTCGTCGACGGTCTCCTGCAGTTCGCGTGCCATGGAGGGGGCGACGGGCGTGCGTCTGGGCAGGTAGCGGCGGATCATGCCGTTCCTCTTCCGACAGGTGCGAATACACCTGGCCCAAGGCGCAACACCCCTCCGTTTGGCTATCCGGACAATCTCCAATCTAACGGGTGCTGCACTTTCAATTAGACAACGGACAAAAGAACAAAAAACGTTCATTTGCGGGGCCTGTTAGCGTATGTCTTTCTGGGCAAAAAGAAAAGCCCCGCAGCTATGCAGGGCTTTTCCAACGAGGTCATAAGAGAGGAAGAGAACGACCCC
>ENA-OQKP01001211-OQKP01001211.1-human-gut-metagenome-genome-assembly--contig:-NODE-1211-length-13092-cov-2.580023_pt1 | contig 13092 bp, 10 predicted proteins | sample MGYA00242780_ERZ504802 | MGnify/ENA primary metagenome ERZ504802 (study PRJEB26092, sample SAMD00036406) | human gut metagenome | host: Homo sapiens | study: EMG produced TPA metagenomics assembly of... | reverse complement strand
ATTTCCGAAAGATAAATTCCGGGAGCTTTACCGGATTTATGAGACAGAAAAGAAAAAATACCGAAAACTTGATTTTGAAGACATGTTGATCTGGTGTCGAAAATTATTCCTTGAAAGACCGGATCTTCTTGCAAAGTGGCAGGAAAAATATCACTATGTACTGGTAGATGAGTTCCAGGATATTAATCAGGTGCAGTATGATGTCATCCGTATGCTGGCAGCGCCGGAGAATAATCTGTTCATTGTGGGGGATGATGACCAGTCTATCTATGGATTCCGCGGTGCAAAACCAGGAATCATGAAAGATTTTATGCAGGATTATCCGGAGGCAAAGCGTATTTTGCTGGATATTAATTATCGTTCTAACGCACATATTGTGAAAGGTGCGCTTCGTGTGATCGGGCATAATAAAGACCGGTATGAGAAGAAAATCCAGCCATTTCGGGAAGCGCAGGAGACTGTGCATGTGCAGGCGCCACTGGATCCGCTTGATGAAAGTAAATATATTTTAAAAGAGATTCAAAAGTCTATGAAAAAAGGAGTCGATCTTAAGCAGATGGCTGTATTGTACCGGACAGGCGAAGATGCACGGGTGCTGGCAGAGACATTTACCCAGTATCAGATTCCATTTTCCATGAAGGAGAGGATTCATCATCTGTATGAACATTTTGTGTGTACGGATATGAACTGCTATTTCCGGCTGGCAGTTGGAACTTACGACCGGGGAGATTTCCTGGAGATCGCTAATCGGCCGAAGCGTTACTTGAGCCGTGGCTGTATGGAAGAAACACCGGTTACTTATGAATCGTTGAGACGTTTCTACTGTGATAAAGAGTGGATGCAGGATCGAATTGATCAGTTAGAATGGGATATGAAGATGATTCGCACAAAGACGCCTTATGCTGCAATTCAATATATCCGTAAGAGTATCGGGTATGATGAATTTCTAAAGGAATATGCTCTTGGACATCAGATGGAGTATTCAGAATTAAAAGAAATCATGGATGAACTTCAGGAGCGGACGAAGGAATTTCAGACTCTGCCAGAGTGGCTTGCGCATGTAGAAGAATATAAGCATACCTTGCAAATGCAGCGGCAACAGCGAGGCAATGGCACCGGTGACCGAGTAACGTGCCTGACGATGCATGGAGCAAAGGGTCTGGAATATGAAGTTGTTTTTGTGATTGAAAGTAATGAAGGAGTGACACCATATAAAAAAGCGGGGACACCAGAAGAATTAGAAGAAGAGCGAAGACTTTTTTATGTGGCTATGACACGGGCGAAGAAAAAGCTTTTTATCACTTATGTAAAAGAAAAAAACGGGAAGAGCAAAACCCCGTCCCGTTTTATTGATGAATTACTCGTCACTGTCTAAAAACTCCTGCTCATCCAGCCATTCATCGAAGCAGTCTGATGCGGCATTCAATTCATCTTCATCATCGATGTATTCGATTTCCGGTTCATCACCGTCATCGTGATAGCGGTACAGATAGACGTCATCAGAAGCAGGCTCACCGTTCTCATCCATTGGGAAGAGAGCAATGTAATCCTGTCCGTCCATCTCAAAAATGGTGATAACGCCGCACTCCAGGTCTTGGTCTTCCAGATTCAGAATAACGGCGTTATATTCTTCCTCATGACAATGTTCACACATATGAATTCTCCTTTTTGTTAAAATTGTATATATCTAATGTAACAAAGGAGCATGTAAAAGGCAAGTGATAGTAGCCAAATTCATAAAAATGTTGTAAAATAGTTACAGTTCACAGGCTTTGGTGAATTGTAATGAATAATCAAAGTATAGCATTATGCTACACAAGGAGGATAAAACAGAGATGAAAAAGAAACGAGCATTGCGGATATTATCATTGATACTGCTGTGTGCTCTTACATTTACTGCATGTAAAAAGAATGTAGGAACACCGGAAGATAATGCTGCTTCTAAAGATGAAAATACAGAAGAAAAGGATAAGGACGAACAGGAAAGCTGGAAAATAGGATTTTCTGGGATTGATATGGAGAATCCATATTTTCTCACACTGGAAAGTGCAATCAAAGAAGAATTGGATGGGAAGAATTGTGAATTGATCGTAAAGGATCCGAAGACTGACCCAGATATGCAGGCTTCGCAGATCCAGGAGATGATTGACGAAGGAATCAATGCAATTATTTTAAGTCCGGTGGACTGGGAGAAGATCACCCCTTCTCTGGAAGCTTTAAAAGAAGCTGATGTGAAGATTGTCAATGTAGATACTCAGGTAAAAGAGATGGACTATGTGGATGCATATATTGGATCTGATAATTATAATGCCGGTGTATTGTGTGGCGAAGATCTGATCAAGAGATGTCCGGATGGAGGTAAAGTAGCAATTTTGGAATGCCCGACACAGAATTCTGTGAATGAGAGAATCACAGGGTTCGAGGAGACCCTGGCAAAAGCGGAAAATGGTTTTGAAATTGTAGCTAGAGAGGATACAAGCGGAGAATTTCAAAAATCTCTGGAAGCAGCCCAGAAGATCTTAAGCGAGAATTCCGATATTGTAGCAATTATGTGTGGAAATGATCAGATGGCAGTCGGTGCCAAAACAGCTATGAATGTAGCAGAGCAGGGTCAGATCCTCATTTATGGAGTAGATGGTTCTCCGGATATTAAGAAGGAACTGAAAAAGACAGAGAATCAGATTGCAGGAACAGTGGCACAGTCTCCAATCAGTATGGGAAAAGATGCTGCAAATACAGTTCTTAACATTTTAAATGGAAAAGATTATGAAAAGGAAATCAAAGAAAATGTGTTCATGATCGATCAGGAGAATGTTGACATGTACGGAGTAGATGGCTGGCAGTAACAGCGGAAAGGACAGAGCATGAAGAAAGTTTCGGGCAGCCCATTGCCTTTGGGTGTGACATATAAAAATGGAAGGGCGAATTTTGCCATGGAGGTCCCGGAAGGGAAAACATGTAAGCTTCTGCTCTATCGGAAAGGAGAAGCCAGCTTGCTGGCTTCTTATGTTTTTTCTGACCGGATTGGTTCGGTGTGTTATATGGCGGTTGACGGACTTAAGGAAGAGGCATATGAGTATAATTATGACATAGATGGCGAGAGTGTGACGGACTCTTATGCAAAGGCGTCTTCCGGAAAAGAAGTATGGCTTAAAAACATAGGAATATCAGAAAAAAGTAAAGAAAATGTGCGCTGTATATTTTATGAAGATCATTACGACTGGGAGGCAGATCAGTCGCCACGGATAAAGGAAGAAGAACTGATTGCCTATGCAATACATGTCCGTGGATTTACAAAAGATACTCATTCAAAAGTGAAGAACAAAGGAACATTTCAAGGGGTAATTGAGAAAATTCCTTATCTAAAAGATCTGGGAATTAACCAGATCCAGTGCATGCCTGTCTATGAGTTTGAAGAAGCAGGAATGCGGATAAATTACTGGGGCTATGGTCCGGGATATTATTTCGCACCGAAAAGTGCTTATGCCAAGGACGGTGATGGAGTAAAAGGATTAAAAGATCTTGTGAAGTATTGTCATAAGGCTGGTATTGAAGTTGTGCTTGAGATGCCATTTGCAGAAGGTATTTCCGGGCTGATGGTGACAGACTGTCTGAGAAATTATGTGATGGAATATCATGTGGATGGATTTATACTGAATCCATACAATGTGCCGATGGATATCCTTTTAAAAGATCCAATTCTTACGGGAGTCCGGATTTTAAAACACGCAGAAGAATATCAGAATGTGATGCGTCGTTTCTTAAAAGGTGACGAAGGGGTTGTAACGGATGTGATGTATCAGACAAGAAAACGATGGGATCTGGAAGGTATTTATAATTGTATTACAACTCACACTGGATTTACATTGAAAGATCTTGTGTCCTATGATGGCAAGCATAATGAGGCGAATGGAGAAAACAATCAGGATGGACCGGATTATAATTATAGCTGGAACTGTGGCGCAGAAGGGCTGACCAGAAAGAAAGCTGTGTTGGAGCTTCGGAAGAACCAGATGAGAAATGCATTGTTTTTGCTATTGCTTTCCCAGGGAGTTCCGTGTATTCTTGCCGGGGATGAATTTGCAAATTCCCAGAAAGGTAATAATAATGTTTATTGCCAGGATAATCCGATTGGCTGGTTAAACTGGAGGAATCTGTTAAAAGAACAGGAGATGTATCAGTTTGTGAAGCAGTTGATCAAATTTCGGAAGAAATATAGGTTGTTTCATCAGGAGAAAGAGCTGCTTGGAATAGACCAAAGCGGTTGTGGAATGCCGGACGTATCCTATCACGGAGAGATGGCATGGAGAGCGTCAACTGAAGTGGCGAGCAGACAGATCGGCATATATTACAGTAGTCAGGATAAGGAAGAAGCAGATTGCTTTGTGGCTTATAATATGCACTGGCTGGAACACGAATTTGCGTTGCCGGCATTAAAGAAAGGCCGTAAATGGTACAGAGCAGCATCAACGAAAGAAGGCATTTTAAAAGATCTGGTTGTGTTGGAAAATCAGAGGAATATAGAATTGGATGAGCGAGAGATAGTTGTTCTTGTATCTGGGAAAGGAGAAACTGTATGAAGGCACTGCAACATTTGAAGACGATCAATCACCATAAATGGCTTGTCTGCCAAGGTTGTTTTAAAGTTGGATTATATAAACAGGGCCTTCTGCATGATCTGTCCAAGTATTCACCAACTGAATTTCTGGTGGGCAGCAAGTTCTATCAGGGAACAAGAAGCCCTAACAATGCAGAACGGGAAGTGAAAGGTTATTCTGCGGCATGGCTACACCACAAAGGGCGCAACAGGCATCACTATGAATACTGGCTGGATTATAGTACTGATCTGAATGAAGGAATTATCGGTATGAAGATGCCGGTCAGATATGTGGTGGAAATGTTTATCGACCGTGTGGCAGCGTCGAAGAATTATATGAAAGAGAAGTATACGAATCAGGCACCTTTGGAATACTATGAAAAAGGTGCTGCAAGGCTTGGCAAGATGATTCATCCGGAGACAGCAGAGCTTCTGCATCAATTGCTTAAGATGCTGGCAGAAGAGGGAGAAGAGAAGACCTGTTCTTATATTAGAAAATATGTATTGAAGAATAAGAAGTAAAATGGATTGTATAAGATAAGGAGGTGTGACCGGTGGAAAAGAATCGAATCTATGCAGCAATTGACTTGAAATCTTTTTATGCGTCTGTGGAGTGTATAGAGCGTGGCTTAGATCCGCTGGGTACGCATTTGGTTGTGGCAGATGCAAGCCGTACAGAGAAAACAATTTGTCTTGCAGTGTCACCATAGCTCAAAACCTATGGGATTCCTGGAAGATCCAGATTGTTTGAAGTTGTACAAAGTATAAAAGAAGTGAATGATCAGAGATTAAGACAGATACCGGAACATTGTTTTTCCGGTTCTTCTTTTGATAAGAAAGAACTGGAAAAGAATTCGCATCTGGCTGTAGATTATGTTGTAGCAACCCCGAGAATGGCGCATTACATGGAATATAGTACACGGGTTTATCAGATTTATTTAAAATATCTGGCACCGGAAGATATCCATGTATATTCTATCGATGAGATTATGTGTGATGTAACGGATTATCTGAACACATATGGAATGACGGCGAAAGAACTGGTATCAAAAATAATCCGGGACATTTACGATACAATGGGAATGACTGCGACTGCAGGAATTGGAACGAACCTGTATCTTTGTAAAGTTGCCATGGACATTCTGGCAAAACATGTGGAACCAGATCACAATGGGGTCAGAATTGCAGAACTCAATGAGATCAGTTACAGACGTTTGCTTTGGACGCATCAGCCAATTACGGATTTTTGGAGGGTCGGACAGGGATACGCAAAAAAACTTTTGTCTCATGGCATTTATAACATGGGAGATGTGGCGAGATGTTCCATTGGAAAAGAAACAGATTATTATAATGAAGAATTGCTGTATCGTCTGTTTGGGGTAAATGCAGAGCTTCTCATTGATCATGCATGGGGGTGGGAACCTTGTACGATTGCTCAGGTCAAAGCCTATAAACCAGAGAGTAACAGCATTGGTTCCGGACAGGTACTACATTGCCCATATGATTTTCAAAAGACCAGACTGATCATTAAGGAAATGACAGACCTTCTGGCACTTGATCTGGTGGATAAGCATCTTGTGACAGATCAGCTTGTTCTGACAGTTGGTTATGATATTGGTAATCTGGAAAGTGGAAACCAAAAGAAACAGTATCAAGGGGAAATTACGGTGGACCGCTATGGAAGAAAAGTACCCAAGCATGCACATGGAACAGCAAATCTGAAAAACCGAACTTCCTCTTCAATAGAGATGATCGAGATGATTCTGGAATTGTATGACAAAATCGTGAATCCTGACCTTTTCATACGCCGTGTATATATTACGGCAAATCATGTTGTCGATGAATCGCTGGCCGAAGAGAAGGCTTCTTTTGAACAGTTAGATTTATTTACCGATTATAGTCACCTGGAAGAGGAACAGCAGAAACGGAAAGATAAGCTGGAACGGGAAAAGAAATTGCAGCATGCAGCACTGGATATCAAAAAGAAATTTGGAAAAAATGCTCTCCTCAAAGGTATGAATCTGGAAGAAGGCGCCACGGCTGTTGAGAGGAATAGTCAGATTGGCGGGCACAAAGCATAGAAACGTAGTAATGGCGAATAAATTGAGGTGGAAAATGACTGGATATGATAGGGACAATACAAATTTAAAGTATGAAGATATTATCAATTTGCCACATCCTGTTTCGAAAAGGCATAAACCTATGCCGGTGGAAGACCGGGCAGCACAGTTTGCGCCATTTGCAGCACTGACCGGACACCAGGCAGCAATCGAGGAGGCGGCAAGAGTTACAGATATGCGTATGGAATTGGATGAAGAGATGAAAGAACAATTGAATGTGAAACTTCAAAAAATTGTGTCAGAGCCGGGGCAGAGAATCCAAATTGTATATTATGTTCCGGATGGAAGAAAAAGTGGTGGCAGTTATAAGACAAAAATAGGAATCGTGAAAAAAATGGATGAATATCAAAAAATTCTTGTGCTGGAAGATGGATGCAGGATACCACTTGAAGATATCAGTGAAATAGAATAAGTTAGAAGCAGACCAAAGCAAGGCAATGATTTTGAAGTCTAGAGGCAGGAAACGCTGTGATTCTTAAGAAAAAAACTCAGGTACTTTCACCTGAGTTTTTTAATGCGGAAGATGGGACTTGAACCCACACAAGCGCAATGCTTACAAGATCCTTAGTCTTGCTCGTCTGCCAGTTCCGACACTTCCGCATAAAAGGCTTTTCTCGATTGCCCGAAGATTATATTACTACACTTTCAGGAAAAAAGCAACAACAATTTTTGCTTTTTTTCATCTTTTTTGTTCTTTTGCGAATTGTTTTGATCAAAGACAATGATATTCTGTAAGAAAATATAATGTGAAAAACAGTACCAGCAGACGGAATTGTATTGTATAATGAAAGTATGATTATACAAGTGTGAAGAGGGAGCGTGATTCTATGACGATTCGGGAGCAGATGGAAGAAAGAGAATTGGAGTATTTAAGTCCTTATGCGACATTGAGTAAGAATTCAAAAGGCCGGAAGATTAAGGAAGAGGAATGTGATATTCGTCCGGTCTTTCAGCGTGATCGCGACCGGATCGTGCACTGCAAGGCGTTCCGCAGACTGAAGCAGAAGACCCAGGTGTTTCTTCTTCCGAAAGGAGATCATTACCGTACAAGGCTGACACATACACTGGAGGTGTCACAAAATGCAAGAACAATCGCGAAAGCACTCCGGCTTAATGAGGAACTGGTAGAAGCAATTGCTCTGGGGCATGATCTGGGACATACACCTTTCGGGCATGCAGGGGAGCGTGCGCTCAATGAACTTTGCCCGGGAGGTTTCAAACACAATGAGCAGAGTGTGCGAGTGGTGGAATCTATAGAAAAGGAAGGACGGGGACTGAATCTTACATGGGAAGTCATTGACGGGATCAGGAATCACAAAACAAGCGGACGCCCGTCAACACTGGAAGGACAGATCGTGCGCCTGTCAGATAAGATCGCCTATATTAATCATGATATTGATGATGCAATCCGTGGCGGTATTTTAAGAGAAGAAGATATTCCGAAGAAATATACGGATGTTTTGGGAACTTCGGTGAAAGGACGCCTGAACACACTCGTACATAATGTTATTATCAACAGTGTGGATCGTCCGGTGATTCAGATGTCTGAGGAAGTTCATGAGGCTATGCAGGGTCTTCGTGTATTTATGTTTGAAAATGTTTACCGTAACCCGGTTGCCAAGAAGGAAGAGGGCAAAGCAATCCATATGATTACCAATCTATATGAATTCTATATAAAGAATCCTGAGTTTCTTCCGGAACAATCACAGAATATGTTAAAAAAGGGAGAAGAGCTGTCACGGGTCGTGTGCGATTATATCGCAGGAATGACGGATACTTATGCAGTGAAGAAATTTACGGAATTTTTTATCCCAGAATCTTGGAAAAATTAAAGGAAATATAAAGTTTGTGTCGAATATTAATAATAGGGACGTTTCTTCTTCTGGATTTGAGGAAGAGATGATGAAAAATGAAAGGACGCAGATATGTATTATCCAGAGGAATTAGTGGAAGAAATCCGGTCAAAAAATGATATCGTAGATGTAATTTCCAGTTATGTGAGACTTCAGAAAAAAGGAAGCTCCTACTTTGGATTATGTCCATTTCATAATGAAAAATCCCCGTCATTTTCAGTCAGCAGACAGAAGCAGATGTATTATTGCTTTGGCTGTGGTGCCGGAGGAAATGTATTCACATTTCTGATGGAATATGAAAATTATTCTTTTGTAGAGGCACTGAAATATCTGGCGGATCGTGCAGGCGTAGAGCTTCCGGAACCAGAGTACTCTGGGGAGGCGAAAAAGCGCGCAGATACAAAAGCTATATTACTGGAGATTAATAAGGCAGCAGCACAGTACTTTTATGTACAGCTTCTAAGGCCGCAAGGGGGACATGCCCTTACATACTTAAAAGATCGAAAGCTAAGTGACGATACGATCAAAGCATTTGGTCTGGGATATTCGAACAAGTACAGTGATGATCTGTACAAGTATCTGAAATCAAAAGGCTACAAAGACGATATGATCTCACAGGCAGGTCTGATCAGTATGGATGAAAAATACGGAGTTCACGATAAGTTCTGGAACAGGGTCATGTTTCCGATTATGGATGTAAACAGCCGTGTAATTGGATTTGGCGGCCGTGTCATGGGTGATGCAAAGCCAAAATATCTGAACTCACCGGAGACGATCATTTTTGACAAAAGCCGGAACCTGTATGGACTGAACCGTGCAAGAAAGTCGAGAAAGCCTTATTTTCTGCTTTGTGAGGGTTATATGGATGTGATTTCCCTGCATCAGGCGGGATTTACCAATGCAGTAGCGTCACTTGGAACAGCCCTGACACCGGGACATGCAGCGCTTATCAAACGGTATGTCAATGAAGTCTACCTGACGTATGACAGTGACGAGGCAGGAACGAAAGCAGCTCTGAGGGCAGGACCGATTCTGCGTGAAGTTGGGATTACGGCAAAAATCATTCGGATGGAACCGTATAAAGATCCGGATGAATTTATTAAAAATCTCGGTGCAGAAGCCTTTGAAGAACGGATCCAGAAGGCAAGGAATGGATTTATGTTCAGTCTTGAAATTCTGGAACGGGATTATGATATGACGTCGCCGGAAGGCAGAACGGACTTTATGAAGGAAGCTGCGAGAAAGCTTACAGAGTTTGATGAAGAGATAGAGCGCAATAACTACATTGATGCAGTTGCAGGAACTTATCATGTCAGCAGTGAAGATCTGAAAAAACTGGTCGGACGAATGGCAGTTCAGACCGGACTTGCAAAGCCGGTGGAAAGACCGAGATCTACAAGGAGTCAGAACCTGGATAAGGAAGATGGTACACGAAAGTCACAGAAGATTCTGCTGACATGGATGGCATCGGATGAGAATGTATTTGTACAGATCCAGAAGTATATTCATCCGGAAGATTTTCAGGAAGGGATATATCGGACTGTAGCTGAGCTTTTATATGCGCAGCACGAACAGGGAAAGCTCAATCCGGCGCAGATCATGAATCATTTTACAGATGAAGAGGAACATCGTGAGGTGGCAGCGCTTTTTAATACAAGAATCCGGGAAATTAAAACAGCACATGAACAGGAAAAGGCATTAAAAGAGACAATTATCCGGGTAAAGAAGAATAGTATTGAAGAACACTAAGCCAAGCTTGATCCGACCGATATACAGGGATTGCAGAAGCTGATGGAAGCAAAACGGGCGTTGCAGGACCTTGAAAAATTGCATATTTCTATTAATTAAGGATAAAATAAAAACATATAATGGAGGATGGACACCACATGGAAGAAAACATAGCGAAATTTGGGGAAAAGTTAAAACAACTGGTTGCTCATGGAAAGAAGAATAAGAGTATCCTGGAACTTCAGGAAATCAATGATTTTTTCTCAGATATGGAGCTTGATGCAGAACAGATGGAGAAAGTTTATGAGTATCTGGAGGCCAATCATATTGATGTGCTTCGTGTAAGCGGAGATGGGGATGGAATTGAGGAATTAGATGATGTTGATGATTCCGATATTGTTCTGACAGATGAAGACGATGTTGATATGGAGAAAATCGACTTGTCTGTGCCGGATGGAATCAGTATAGAGGATCCGGTCCGTATGTATCTGAAAGAGATTGGAAAGGTACCGCTTCTTTCAGCAGATGAAGAAGTAGAGCTTGCAAAGCGTATGGCAGAGGGAGATGAGGATGCTAAGAAGCGTCTGGCAGAAGCAAACCTTCGTCTTGTTGTCAGCATTGCAAAGAGATATGTGGGACGTGGAATGCTGTTTCTGGATCTGATTCAGGAAGGCAATTTGGGTCTAATTAAAGCGGTTGAGAAGTTTGACTATCATAAAGGATTCAAATTCAGTACTTATGCAACATGGTGGATCCGCCAGGCAATTACAAGAGCAATTGCTGATCAGGCCAGAACTATCCGTATTCCGGTGCATATGGTAGAGACGATCAATAAACTGATCCGTGTTTCCAGACAATTACTGCAGGAGTTAGGACGTGAACCTACGCCGGAGGAAATTGCAGCAGAATTAGATATGCCAGTGGAACGTGTCCGTGAAATCTTAAAGATTTCTCAGGAACCGGTATCACTGGAGACACCAATCGGTGAAGAGGAAGACAGTCACCTGGGAGATTTTATTCAGGACGACAATGTTCCGGTACCTGCTGAAGCCGCAGCTCAGACACTTTTAAAAGAGCAGTTAGATGAAGTGTTAGATACTCTGACAGAGAGAGAGCAGAAAGTTTTAAGACTTCGTTTTGGTATGGATGATGGACGTGCACGTACACTGGAAGAGGTTGGTAAGGAGTTTGATGTAACGCGTGAGCGTATTCGTCAGATCGAGGCAAAAGCACTTAGAAAGCTTCGTCATCCGAGCCGCAGTAGAAAATTAAGAGATTATCTGGATTAAGAAAGAGGCGCCTATGGAACTATCAAAGAGACTTACTGCAGTAGCAGGTCTTGTGACAGAGGGCGCCTCTGTCGCAGATATAGGAACAGATCACGGATATATACCGATTCATTTGATAGAACAGAACTTATCACCGAAAGTGATAGCGATGGATATCAATAAGGGACCGCTGGAACGTGCGAGAATTCACATAGCAGGCTATGGAATGAGTGACCGGATTGAGACAAGGCTGTCGGATGGACTGGCAGCAGTAAAGCCGAAAGAAGTGGAGGAGATGATCGTTGCCGGAATGGGCGGCGGTCTTGTGATTCACATTCTGGAAGAAGGAAAACAAATCGTCAGCACATTAAAAGGCTGCATCTTACAGCCTCAGTCTGAGATACAGAAAGTACGGGAATATCTTGTAGAACATGGGTTTTGGTTCGAAGCAGAAGATATGGTAGAGGAAGACGGGAAATATTATCCTATGATGCGGGTGGTACCACCAGAATATTGTGAACATAAGACGGCCGACCGGCAGGAAGATTGTAAAAAAGAGGAATGGGAGTACCTTTATGGACCACTACTTTTAAAAAACAAAAATCCGATATTATATGAATATCTGAAGCGTGAAATCCGTATTCGTGAAGATATACTTCTCGGTCTTGCCGGAAAAGATGGTGAGCGGATAAAAGAGCGTATGACAGAAATTGAACATGAACTGGAAGTAGCAAAAAAGGCAATGTCTTACTATGAAGAGTAAGAAAAGCATTGTAAGAAAAACATTGTTGAATACTATGTGAATATTAGAGAGGAATGATTGCATGCTATGTAAAGATATTATCAAAATAATAGAACAGGACTATTCACCAAGATATGCTCTTTCCTGGGATAATGTCGGACTGCTGGCAGGAAGAGATGATAAAGAAGTTGCAAATATATATGTGGCACTGGATGCTACAGATGAAGTGGTAGATGAGGCAATTTTGGCAGGTGCAGATATGCTGGTGACACATCATCCTTTGATTTTTAGCGGTATGAAACAAGTGAATAATCAGAATTTCATCGGCAGAAGATTAGTAAAACTGATTCAGCATGACATTTCTTATTATGCTATGCACACGAATTATGATGTCAAAGGTATGGCAAATCTGGCAGCAGATTATCTGAAACTTGAGAATTGTCAGATACTGGATGTCACCGGAGAAAATGAATCGGGAGAACCGGAAGGTATTGGCCGGGTCGGAGAGATATCATCTGCTTCTGATAATGATGAACAGAGAAATGAAATTTCACTGGCAGATTATTGTGAAGAAGGCAAGAAAGCATTTGCCCTTGATACAGTGAAAGTATTCGGCGATCTGAAGCAAAATGTTCACCGAGTAGCAATCTGTCCGGGGTCTGGTAAAAGTGATATTGATCAGGCGATTGCAGCAGGGGCTGATGTCTATGTGACCGGAGATATCGGTCATCATGAAGGGATTGACGCACTGGCAAGAGGACTTAATATCATCGATGCAGGACAT
>ENA-OQKP01001203-OQKP01001203.1-human-gut-metagenome-genome-assembly--contig:-NODE-1203-length-13252-cov-3.537448_pt1 | contig 13252 bp, 17 predicted proteins | sample MGYA00242780_ERZ504802 | MGnify/ENA primary metagenome ERZ504802 (study PRJEB26092, sample SAMD00036406) | human gut metagenome | host: Homo sapiens | study: EMG produced TPA metagenomics assembly of... | reverse complement strand
AGAAGTCCTTCGCCTGGTGAATTAAAACTTGGTGTGCAGTTGCCTTATCCTTATGCTCCCGCAAACATGGTGCTGCATTATTACAGATTTTATCAAATACCATCATACACATATGCTTCTCTTCATCTGTCATTCCACTTAAAACATTTTTCGCAAACTCTTTTTGTGCATTTAATCCTGCTTCCACAATTAGCTCTGCCTTATCCAACAAAAAGATTTCAATATGCTTTTTATTCTCTTTACTTTGTTTCCTTTCAACAAGCCCTTTGTTTTCCAAGGTTTTCAACGAAGTGGACACATGAGATTTTGTTGATTTTCTAATCTTTACGATTTCTGCTGCAGTATTATTCTGCGGATTATTATGCAAGAACATAAGTATGTCATATTCCATCTGTGTTAACTCATACCGGTCACATACCGCGCCTGAAAGCAACTCATAATAACTTATTATTGTTTTATGCTTATCCCAAAAATACATTTTCTCCTCCTTAACGTTCTTTTTAGAACGATTATAGGATGATATTTATTATTTGTCAACTATTATTATAAAGTTAGAAAAACCAGAAACATTTCAATCAGTTCTTCATGCCACTTTCATTTTGTGCTATAATATATTGACAGAGTTTTTGCCCTTCAGTTTGAAATTCAGTCCTGCTGTTAAAGCTGTTGTAAAAGATACCAAAAGAAATCCGAAACGGACGCAGCGTAAGGTAAAATATCAAATGCCTGAAATAGACATTAATGTTAAAAAAATTGGAAATGGAAAATATGCTTCCAGATAAAAATGATTACAGAAATTAATCATGAAAAAGGAAAGGAATTTTAGTAATATGAAGATTGAAGAAAACCAAAAAGAACTGGATGCAATGGCAGAATTTCATAAGGGAAACCGTGCCGAAGGGCTAAGACTGCAAGAAGAATTTGCAGCGGAATTTCGTCAGGAATACAAAGACAAAGACCACTGCCCTTGCCTGAAAGCCTGTCGCTACCATGGAAATTGTAAGGAATGTGTAGCAATCCACAGAGCGCATCAGGAACATGTTCCTAACTGTATGCGGCCGCTGATCAATAAAAAGTTGAAATTGATGTCAGAATTAACAGAGCATACCCTGGCAAATGAAATAGAAGCACCACATGAGATTTTAAGAAAATAGGCTTGTCTTGCAAACTTGATTCGAGCAAATAATCAAATGTATTACTCCAAGTATTACTCTTTCATTTCCAACATAATAAAAAAGCCTTACAAAGCCCGTATTTATAGGCTTTGTAAGACCCTAGTCAACAGGGGATGAGAGAATCGAACTCCCGCCAAAGGTTTTGGAGACCCCTATCATACCACTTGACCAATCCCCTATTTAAGTAAATTGTGTGTCTGTCTCCGTGACACTAGATATTTATACCATATTTATTGGTGGGTTGTCAATAGGTGATTTTAAAAAAAGCTCAAAATTGCTTTTAAGGAAATTGCTTTTAATTTCATATTATATAAAAATAACTTCCGGACTGTACGATTTACAACCGGAAGTTACCTGATTTTATTTTACCTTATATCTAACTTTTATCTATCTCCCCAGACTTCTTCTGCAATTTCTTTTACAAGTTTTAATTTTTCCCACTGCTCTTCTTCTGTCAGCTTGTTACCGATCTCGCAAGATGCGAATCCACATTGTGGACTTAAGTACAGGCGATCCAGTGGAACGTATTTCTCTGCTTCATGGATTCTGGCAATGACTTTTCCTTTATCCTCTAACTGTGGTATCTTTGTCGTAATGAGTCCAAGTACGACCTTCTTATCTCCAGATACTTTTGCAAGTGGTGCGAAACCTCCTGATCTCTTGTCATCATACTCCAGATAGTAGGCGTTTACATTTTCCTCTCCAAACAGAAGGTCTGCAACGGAATCATATGCACCGGAGCTGAAGAACGTAGAATGATAGTTCCCTCTGCACACATGTGTATTGATTACAAGGTCTTCCGGTGCCTGTGCAACAACCTGGTTATTCAGTTTCAGCAGACGCTTCTTATAATCTTCCAAAGCCTGTCCGTTTCTTCCGGTCAGAGCTGTCGCCATTTTTGCATCTACCATACCGCCCCATACACAATCATCGAACTGAAGATTTCTGCATCCTGCCGCATAAATCTCCTGAACGAATTCTCCATAAGCTTTGATGACATCATCTGCAAATGCTTCTTCTGAGCCATAGATTTTTAAAGTCGTAGCAAGAAGCTGCGCTCCGGTGAAGTAAGCATAGAACTGTCCCGGTGAAGGGATGGTCTGTTTTGCAACTGTATTTTCATCTTCCAATGCTTTTACATATTTAAAATGTTCTACAAACGGGTGATTCTTTACAGAAATCTTTCCTGTCATATAGGTATCATCAATCATGGCTGCTTCTGCGTCAAATGTTGTATTCCCCTCTACTGTCTTCTGATGCTCGATACCTTCAAATCCCCACATAAAGTCAAGATGCCAAGTGGATCTTCTGAACTCTCCGTCTGTGATAACATGGTAGCCAAGTCCCTTGATTTTATTTACTAAATCAACGATACACTCGTCTTCTACTTTTGTCAGATCAGCCTGTGTAATTTTTCCCTCTTCAAAATCTTTTCTTGCATCTTTTAATCTCTGTGGTCTTAAAAAACTTCCTACAAAATCATATCGAAATGGTGTCTTCATAATTATTATCTCCCAAATTTTAATAAACCTATCGTAATTTTAAACTTGTGTTGCGATAGATTTATTGTAATTTATTTCAAATGTTTTGTATAATAGCTAAAAATATCTGTTTGTTATAACTTTAAATTATGGCAAATATTCAATTTTTATCGACCTTTTCCACATACAATTCCAATTATGACAGGATTTATGTTTTTAGGAATGGCTTACGGAATATATATGAAGGCATCAGCTTTGTCATGACTGCTATGTTCGTCGTTATCTTCATGGATCAGTGGCTGAAAGAAAAGAATCATACATCTTCATTACTTGGACTTGGAATTTCTTTTCTCTGTCTCCTTGTATTCGAACCGGACTCTTTTATGATTCCGACCATGATTTTGATTATCGTCTCATTGACATTATTACGCAAAAAGCTTGATATCCCGGATCAAAAAACTACTCGCGACATCATCTCGACAAATGTGCTTCTGAAAAAATGAAGTAGCAATAAAAAACACAGGAGGTTTGCTAACATGACATTAGCTCAACAAATCATCACTATTGGACTTTGTGTACTTGGTACAATGACTACACGTTTCCTGCCTTTTCTTGTATTTCGTGAAAACCGGGAAACTCCTAAGTTCATTCAATATGTTGGAAATTTTCTTCCATCCGCAGTTTTCGGCATGCTGGTCGTTTACTGTCTGAGAAATGTAAATATATTGCAAGGTACACATGGAATTCCAGAATTCATTTTCATTCTCGTTATTGCCGGACTTCATATCTGGAAGCACCAGATGCTGATATCGATTGCAGGAGGAACCATCTGCTATATATTATTGCTACATTTTTGTTAAAAGGCCTATGCATCAAAATCAGCCACAAATTCACCTTCCGGTGTTTTCATTTTCAGGATTCCAAGATTAAAATCCTCTTCTTGAATTGTAATGTGATATTCAAAAACTACGTCGTCTTCAAATTTAGACAACAGAATATACTCTCCATTATCCTTCCCGTCAATCTGATCACAGATATCATCATACACATCTGCTCCGGAAATATTCCTTGGATATCCTGCATCCTTAATTTTTTTCTCAATTGCTTCGTATAATTCGTTCATACATTTTCCTCTCTTTCTTCTATGTGAGGCTATCCCCCACATTCTTGTCTTTCTTAATTATAGCTTTTTTCTTTTGTTCATCATATTCCAAGCATTTCCAGCAATTCTATATGAGGATGGTTCATGTCAGCCTGATATATATCTATATAATTTAATGCCGCGCTTTCATCCATAAATGCCGGAAACAAAAATCCACACTCGGGTTCTCCCGGTTCATAATCACCACTCACCGGGCAAATCACGCAGATTAGATATTCATACATTTTCTCGGATTCTCCCTGACGCTCATGATCCGTTCCCTTCACCGGAATATCGTAACGGTCGTGAAACACGTAAACAGCATAATCACCTTTCGATTTATAATTTGCTCCTACAATCTCATAAAATGTCTCCATTAATGCATCATTTTTCAGTCCGCATGCCCGCATTCCCATCAAAAGTTTCCACAAGCTGTCATTTTGCATATTTTCCTGCAAAATTTTGTATTCTTGCAAGTTTTGATTCGTTTCTGCAAACGGAACTTTCTTTGCAATCTGCAAGTTTTTCTCTCGATCCGCCGGACTTAATTTGAAAAATGCAATATTAAATGTCCCGTCGATGCAACCGTCTGAATCCATGTATCCCCCGGCTATCCTTGTCATTGATGTTCGCTTAACTGTCATGCGCCTTGTAAGCGCCAGCATATCTTCTCTGTCTATCATTCTCTTTTTAACAAGCTCCTTACTACTTTTACAATCAGCTTTTCAATCATTAATAATATTATAATGGGCGATGAATATTATGGCAAATACTGTTGCTGATTTATTACTATTTATTTAGCATTAATTTAGATTTACCTTATTTATGTATTTGAATTTTATTTAGAAATGGACAGCTCCTTACATATTTTTATATATTTATCCGTATAAATACTGTCTTTTTCCCAGATAAAATCAAAATCATGCTGCATCTTAAAATCCGAAAGCTTTATTTCTTTCAACACTCCCGACTCTAATTCATCCGCGACTGCAATCTTATACATAAATGAAATTCCACAATCCCGTTTTAACAGACCTATAATCGTGTGCATATTTTCCACTTCTATACAACGCTCAAAGTCAGAAATTTCCATTCCTCGTGCCAAAAGCAACTCTTCCAGTATATTCCTTGTCCCCGAGCCACTCTCCCGTACAATCAAACGTTCGTTTTTCAGATCATTCATAGTCTTTGGATTCTTCTTCAGAAATGTATGGGAAACCTTGCAGACCCCAATGTAATCTTCTGTACTATAATTCATGTGTCCGTAACTATCTTTTGGATAATTTCCTTCCACTAAAGCAAGATTAATCTTCCCTTCATCTAATAACGAAAGCAACTGTGACGTATTCCCAAAATGAATATGTAAATTCATATCTGGATGATGATTCATAAAATCCGCAATCCTGTCAACAACTGCATATTCTCCAATCGTCATTGTAACTCCGATAGATAATAATTCGATATCTCCACTGACACTTTTCATTTCTTCTAAAATCGAGAGCTGATCATTTCTCATAGTCATCAGACGCTTTTTAAGTATCTTTCCGGTCTGGGTAATATACAATTGTTTATTGTGATACAAGAATAACTGGGTATTATATTCGTTTTCAAGGAAACGAATATGTTGCGAAACAGCCGGTTGTGTAATATTTAATCTCTTTGCTGCCTCTGTAAAATTCATGGTTTCACACACTGTGAGAAAGGTATTTGCCCTAAAATCTAACATATTATTTTTCCCTTCTGGTTTGCTATTTTATCAATAATAATTTCTTATATTTCAATAATATTATATAATTTTTTATTATTGTTTTCCAGTGTTATAATCAATTAGAAAAATGAAAATCATTAAATTTAAACGAGAGGTAAAAAAATTATGGATTTTATCAAAAAGAACTTATCTGGTATTTTGGTTTGTTTTATAATTGCTGTACCTGCCTGGCTTCTTGGAAAAGCTTTTCCGGTCATCGGCGGTCCGGTCATTGCAATTCTCGCCGGAATGCTCATCACATTGATTTGGACAGATAAAGGGAAAGCAGAATCTGGCATTAAATGGACTTCCAAAATTATTCTCCAGACTGCTGTCGTACTATTAGGATTCGGAATGAACCTCGGTGTAATCCTGCAGACCGGGAAACAATCACTGCCAATTATTATCTGTACGATCAGTACTTCCCTGATCATTGCATGGTTACTTCGCAGAATTATCAATGTTCCGTCCAACACTGCGATTCTGGTTGGTGTTGGTTCTTCCATCTGTGGAGGTTCTGCTATCGCAGCTACTGCTCCGGTTATTGACGCCGACGATACGGAAGTTGCCCAGGCCATTTCCGTTATCTTTTTCTTCAACGTCATTGCTGCTGTACTATTCCCTGTACTTGGGCACGTCCTCGGCTTTGACACAACGAGCGGTTCTTCCTTCGGACTGTTCGCCGGAACAGCAATTAATGACACTTCTTCTGTAACCGCAGCTGCATCCACCTGGGACAGCATGTGGAATCTTGGAAATGAAACATTGAATAATGCTGTTACCGTTAAGCTGACTCGTACACTTGCAATCATTCCAATTACACTTGTATTGTCTCTGATCCACGCAAAATCCGCATCTGTAAATGGCGAAAAAGCAGGGAATTTTAGCATAAAGAGAGCATTTCCGATGTTTATTTTATACTTCATCATTGCAGCAATTATCACTACTGCATGTATGAGTATGGGAATTAGTGCTGATGTATTCGCACCGCTGAAAGAACTGTCCAAATTCTTCATCATTATGGCCATGGCTGCCATTGGTCTGAACAGTAATGTTATAAAATTAATAAAATCTGGCGGAAAGCCACTTCTTCTCGGTGCTTCCTGCTGGATTGGAATTACCATTGTCAGTCTGACTATGCAACATATTATGCACCTTTGGTAATTTTCTTTAGATATTTTTTTGTTTCTTTGTAAATAATATTTTTAACATTATTAAAACTATAGATACTAGAAGTCTACAAAAAGCTACTAAAACAAACTCGATTGAGATTTCTTCACAGAAAAAAAATAGACAAAGCTTCGGCTTTGTCTATCACTTTCTTCACTTATGAATTATCGTTTCTGTCCACACCTGACTTGCTAATTATTTTGCGTGCACAAGACTCAATGCATCAATTTTTTTCAGCTCTTCATCTGTAAAAGGTGCACTTTCAAGAACCTTCAGATTATCGAGAATCTGCTCTGGTTTTGATGCTCCCACCAGAACACTTGTCACTATGCCATCTTTTAATACCCAGTTCAATGCCATCTGCGCCAGGCTTTCACCTCTCTCTTTGGCAATTTCATTTAAACCACGGATACTTGTGATTTTTTCTTCTGTCAAATGACTTGCCTTAAGGAATCGTCCATCTGTTGCAATACGGCTGTCTGACGGAATTCCGTTCAGATAGCGGTTTGTTAATGTTCCCTGTGCCAGTGGGCTGAATGCAATGATTCCTTTTCCAGACTCTACTGCCGCTTCCTTCAATCCATTTTTTTCGATTGTGCGGTCGAAAATAGAATAGCGGTTCTGATTAATTATAAATGGACAATGCAGCTCTTTCAGAATTGTAGCTGCCTTCTCCATATGTACTCCATCATAATTAGAAATCCCAACATACAGTGCTTTTCCGCTTCGGACAATCTGCGCCAGTGTTTCCATTGTTTCCTCTAATGGAGTTTCCGGATCCATACGGTGATGATAGAAGATATCGACATACTCCAGTCCCATTCTTTTCAGACTCTGATCCAGACTTGCTGTTAGATATTTTTTACTTCCCCAGTTTCCATAAGGACCATCCCACATATCAAAACCAGCTTTTGTACTTATCAACATCTCATCACGATAAACTCCGAGATCCTCTTTTAGGATTCTCCCAAAATTAATCTCTGCACTTCCCGGCTCCGGACCATAGTTATTGGCAAGGTCAAAGTGTGTGATCCCGTTATCAAATGCTGTAAAGCACATTGCTTTCATATTATCCTAATCACCATTTGATCCAAAGTTATGCCAAAGTCCCAACGAAACTCTTGTTAATAATAACCCACTTTTCCCACATCGATTATACTGCATAGTTTCATATCGTTTTTCGTCTGCCTGGTACATCATTTATCTCTCCTTCATATATGTATTTAAACTCCTTTGTTATTATATTATCATTTCTCCCAAATAAAAGCTACATTTTCTATTCATTCTCAGGAACACCTTCAGATTTGATAAGATATCCTTCTGCTTCATCAAAACGAATGATGTACTGATATTCACTCTCTCTGCCTTCTTTTTCAGCATCATCATCAGAATAATATGTTAGCCAGATATGATATGTATTCTTTCCTTCTCGCCATGATTCATCACCGATCAGCCAGTCGTTTTCAAGATTTTTATCCTTTTTCAGTAATGTCTCAGCATATTGCTGTGCCCCGCTCCAGATTCCCATATTCCGGCGCTGTCCCTGCATGGTATTCTGATACTGCCAGAGTGTAGCAAACATAATAGCTGCCATAATTCCTGTAAAAAGAACCGTTTTATACTTCTTTTCTTTTTTCTGTCTTTGCCGACGGACACACCGGATTGTTCCAACCATCATCATCGCAATCATGAACAGATACCACAATGTCCAGAAAATCTGTTCTGTTCGTTCTATTCCACCCGGAATCCACTCTGCAATACGGTCACCCCAGATATAATTAACCAGTGATACCAATATTCCAATAGACAAAATCGATGCCACACCGTAAATTCTCCGGCTTTCTTTATCATCAATATTCTGAAAAAATATGTTAAAAGTCCATATACAATCATTTCTGAATCTGATCCACATTATGCTGAATGAAAGTAAAAATGAAATCATACTTTCCGGAACTGACCCAGTAATTCGACAATTGCTTATCTGTCAATGCACACACAACTGAACGTGGATTATATAACCGTTCCCCTGCTGCTGTATGATACTCGTCATACCATTCTCTTAAACTTTCTCCGGTGCCATAAAATGTATTCGCTCCGGATCGAATCTGTCCTGCTGTGGTCTTTCCTCTGCCGGATATCCCATCGCAAATAAGGAAAATACTTTTACATTTTCCGGAAGATCCAGCATCTTGTGTACAAGTTCCATTCTCTCTTCAATCGGAGCTATTCCGATCCAGACTCCGCCAAGTCCGATTTCATCTGTCTCCAGCCAGATATTCTGCTGTGCAATAGAAAGGTCTATCTCTGCATAAGACGGTGCAACTAATCCTTCTGTCCGATATACTGGTACAATTACGACCGGTGCCCCTGCTGCACATTTGGAATATGGGGTTGCAGTAGACAATTCCTGTATCTTCTCTTTATCTGTCACTACATAGAACTCCCATGGCTGCTGGTTGCACGCACTCGGCGCCTGCATCCCGGCTTTTAAAACCTGCACGATTTTTTCTTTCTCTATCGGTCTGTCCTCGAATTTTCTAACACTGATTCTGTGAAAAATACTACTCATCATTCCAATCTCCTTCTTTTCTATCATCTTTTATCCTCTCACACTTACCATGTTGTCTTGTGTTCATCTGTCACTTCCAGTGTATCAGGATTTACCAGATAAAAATCAACTAACTGTGTATCGTATGTTCCACCCGGATACTTTTTCTCCAAAACATACTCGTCACAGTATGTTCCGTTGTCATCTGTCTTTTCTCTATTGTAATACAGACCGTATTCGACACTTACCTGATTTCCATCCTTCGTCTCCTGTCCTGTACTGACAATAACATACGTCTCTCCTTTTGCATTACTGCTGTAAGTGAATTCCGGATTTTCTAATGCATTTGTCTCAATCAGATAATTATAGACTGCCTGCATTCCATTTCTCATTCTTAACCATTCATCACTTTCATATGGTTCTGTATTATCCTGTGAATCACTATTTTCTGTATCAGAATCTGCACTGTCTGCATCGTTATCTGTCTGGTCATTATTTTCTGTATTGTCCGGATTGGAAGCGTCTGACTGTTCATTTGTAAATGTATCATCTTTTGTCGGTACATATATTTTTTTCATAATAAATGGATTATTCGTTACATACTCTTCTGTATAAGCATTATAACCCATATTACTCCAGCTGACTTCCAGATAGGTGTATCCATTTTCTTTTCTCGTGACGGTTTCCTTATCATCCAGTCCCAGAAATACATCCAGAAAATTAATAAATAGCAATATCAGCCCTGCAATTGCAATTACTGCACATATGATAAATTTCACAACTTTTTGGATCCATACAGGCGATGTAATATTCAGGTGTCTGTGCATCCAGATAATTCCCAAAATTAACATTACAAACAGTCCCATATTTACAACTATAAGCGAAATTGCAGAAAATACATATCGAATTTCATATCCTGCACCCCGGTTAATTCCATATGCAGTTCCTAAGAACCAAAATGTGTATGCCAGGAAGATCGTAACTACGAAAGCAAGACCTGGGGATTCTTTTTTGACAGGTTTAATTTGTTCCAGACACGCCGTCATCTGCTCCAGATCATTCATCTGAATCCAGTTTTCCACCAATTCGGAAGCCGGGTAATTTCCTGCATCATCTTTGATGCCTGTATACCGTATCTTCGCTTTTTCTATTTTCTCTTCATTGTCTCTAAAAGAAGCTATAATGATTCTTAAGAAATAAATTAGTTTCATTTCTTTTGCTTTACATTTTTCGATATGCATTGCATCTAATGCCTGTGCTGCTTGTTCATACTGCTTCATCTTGACAAGAATAATTGCATTATTCAGAAGCGCCTGATTTGCCAGAATCGGATTTTTCCAGTATTTGTGATGGTACAGATACAGGTTAAAGTCATGTCGTTCTTCCAGAGACATTTTACATGCGTGCTTTCTGACATAAGACGCATAGCATATGGTAAAACCCCAGGAAAAAACCAAAATTGCCAGTAACCAGCACAAAAATCCATTTATTTCCAGCAAATCATAACGAAACTCCAGATATGCGGCTATAGAAAGAATTACGAAGCTCACTATCATAATCAGCCATCGGATATAGCTGTTCTTTTTCGCCTTTCTTCTCCCCACTTCATTCCAACTGTACTCATCTTCTTTAAAATCATGTACATGATAAATATTCATACATTTTCACTCCTCTTTACGATTATAAATTCTACCTGCTCTACAACACGATTTTTCAATCACAGCCCTATCTGTAAAAAATATTATTATTTCTGTACTTTCTGTATGCTTTCTAGTTTATAGAGAAAATGTCCCAGACATTCACACATCTGAGACATCTGCCATTCATTTATTCTGTTAACCTTTTGATCCTGCTTGATTCTTCTCTTTGCAACTTTACCTGCAAGTTTTATCGCATGCATATATATACCATATATACTGCATACATGCATAACATAGCAATGCCTTCTTTTCGGTTAATGACTTTTGAAGTCCACGCAAATACAAGAACTGCACTACTCATTATAATCAGTATAAGAGTGTCCACAATATTGTCCATCAGAAATCCTACCGGACTGATTGCTGCTGCAATTCCAAGCACAAGTAATATATTAAAAATATTAGAACCTATTACATTTCCAAGTGCCATATCAACTTCGTTCTTTCTCGCTGCAACAATGGAGGTCACAAGCTCTGGAAGACTTGTTCCAAGTGCAACGATTGTAAGTCCGATCAGTGTCTGGCTAAGTCCGAATGACAATGCAATATCTGATGCACTGTCAACAACAAAATCACCTCCGAATTTAATTGCGATCATCCCTCCAACAATAAAGAGTATGCTTTTCCACATTGGAATAATTCTGATTTCAGCTTCTACATACTCTCCGGATTCTTTCATCAGCTCGTCCTCTTTGTGCACTGCTCTTGCTTTCTTTACGGAATTGATCATCCAGACAAGGTAACCTGCGAAAAGAATTATAAAGACAATTCCATCGATATGTCCCAACTTCATTCCCACATATCCTAGTGCGATCAGCAAAACTGAACAGATAATCGATAATGGAAATTCTTTTACAAGCGTATCTTTTTTTATTGTAAGTGGAGCAAATAAAGCACATGCTCCACATACGACCATAAGATTAAAAATATTCGATCCGACAACATTGCTGACCGCAAGTGTATTATTTCCGGCAAGTGATGCTGTTACACTGACCGCGCATTCCGGAAGACTCGTTCCCATAGCTACAATTGTCATACCGATAATCATGGAAGGAATATAGAGTCGTTTTGCTACCGATGAACTTCCTTCTACAAAATAATCTGCTCCTTTCATCAAAAGTGCAAATCCTATAACAAGAATGATGATTGATTTTACAAGTTCCATCCATCTGTCTCCTTCATCTCAATTTATTTTGGCTACCATTATACATCAATTGTATGAAAGAAACAACCGACTTATTTTTTTGTTATCAAAGAAACAACTGACTCATAAGTACTTTCTTCCGACTCGCAAATATTCATTACATTCTTTTTCTTAAGTGCTTCTGTCGTCTTTTTTCCAATAGAATAAGCTCGTTCTACCATTATCTCCCCTGGCAGCATCTGAAAAAAACGTTCCACATTGGACGCACTTGTAAATACAGCTTCTGAAATAACTGTATCTACAGGCTTTAATATATAATCTTGCTCTGATACATTTACATTTTCATATGCATCTGTTTTTATGACATGGCAAAATTTCTGAAGTTCTCTCTCCAAGTCTTCGGAGGCCTCTTTTGCAGAAAATATACAGACTTTCGTCTGGTCACTGATCTGTTTTTTTAAAGCTTTGGCAAGCCCTGCTCCTGTCTGCTCATCTGGAACTAAATCTGCTTTTATCTGATAGTTCTTTAACTCCTGCTCTGTTGCTTTTCCTACAACTCCAAAACGAATTTTTGCAAGGCATCGGATATCTGTGTCATTGAATTTCATATTATAGAAAAAAGCCTTGACACCATTTCTGCTTGTAAAGAGAATCCAGTCGGAGCTGCTAATTTCTTTTTCAAAATCTGAAATTGGGATTGGTAGAATCTTTCCAACCATGATTGTATCAACATCTGCTCCGAGCTGTTGCAAATCTGTAATCAGCTTATTGAAATGTGTTCGTTCTCCTATAGCTTCAATATATGGTACGGTTATTTTTCTCCCGAATAATGGACGTTTTTCAAAAAAATCCAATTGGTCATTCAATGAAACAACATTCCCCACAACAATGATTGCCGGAGATTCCAGTTTTGCACATTTTACTTTATATCCGATACTCTCCAATGTTCCGATACATTTTTTCTGCGTAGCCAGTGTTCCGTTGGATATCACTGCTGCCGGCGTATCCGGTCTTCTTCCAGCTCTTATCAGTTTTTCTGCACTATGTTCTCCATGTCCAAGACCCATCTGAAATACACAAGTCATGGCTTACTCGGCAAGCAGCGTATACACAAACTCAGACTATTCGTCTTTTTTCCTGTGTGCAGTA
>ENA-OQKP01001191-OQKP01001191.1-human-gut-metagenome-genome-assembly--contig:-NODE-1191-length-13453-cov-3.903872_pt1 | contig 13453 bp, 10 predicted proteins | sample MGYA00242780_ERZ504802 | MGnify/ENA primary metagenome ERZ504802 (study PRJEB26092, sample SAMD00036406) | human gut metagenome | host: Homo sapiens | study: EMG produced TPA metagenomics assembly of... | reverse complement strand
CGTTTTTGCATCTCCGATACTTCGAAGCGATGCCGCATAAATATTGTATAGGCAGGTAAATGGCATTCCAACAAAGATAATATGCAAATAACTTTCTGCAAGCGGTAATATATCAGTCGGAGTCTGCATCAGCTTTAATATTCCTTCAGAAGCAATCAAACCTCCCACAAGGATAACTGCTGACATCCCCATCACAAGAAGAAGTGTCATTCCTACCTCGTGCTTTAATTCTTCCGTTTTTCCTGCACCAAAGCAATTACTCATAATTACGGATGCACCAATACATAGTCCTGTGACACCAAGAATCAGTAAATTCATGATTGGGTCTGAGGTGCCTACCGCCGCAAGAGCATCCTGTCCGGCAAACTGTCCCACCACAATCGAATCTACCATGTTGTATGTCAACTGAAATAAATTTCCCCATATCAGCGGTATTGCAAATGCAATTAGCTGTTTCCATATTGTTCCTTTTGTTAAATCCTTAGTTGTTGTTTTCATTGATTTATCCACCTACTGTAAAACCCGCTCAAATCGTTCAATCTTACAGCTATGCTCTTTTGTTTTTTTATCATAATTTATACCGATCAAAAGAATCTGCCCAGTATATTGCAAAAGCGACTGCGGATATTGTTTTTCCTTTATCTGGTTGAGAGCAGTCTGTGCGTTTTTATTCCATTTCAGTTCTGTTACTAACGCTGGATACTCATTTGCATATTCTTTTTTAGGAATAAATACAAAGTCAGCGAAACCACGTCCAGTTGGCAATTCCCGTATTGGCTTAAAATAATATTGCATTGCACTTAAATAGGCTATTGATAAAACGCAGCTCAGCGAATTTTCATTGTTATACTGTATTGCAGACACATATTCGGTATGAATTTTTTCAATTTTTTCTGCTGTCGCTTCCTCATCCATATCAAGCGTTGCATCTAATAATTCTTCCGAATCCTGCAAAAAAAGATTTAATTCACTCCATTTTTTTCTTCGGACTGCGAACAGCAATTCCTGACGAATTTCCTCATTTGGAATATAGGCATACTGCATGTTCTGATTGTACGCAAGATAGCCAAGATGCACCAGAAGCGTCAGCACATCATCTTTATCTACAAAACTAACCATATCGTTCTGGAATGAATTCACATTAATCTGCGTAGTCGCACCTGACAACATTTCTATCACTGCAGTCTTTAAACCATCAAAATTCATATTGATAAATGGTACAATTGACTCATATGTTCCTGTCTGTGACCAATAGCTTTGAAAGCTTTTATTTATCATTGCATTAACTACTGCATTCGGATTATACACATGATAGTCTCCTAATTCATATCCATCGTACCATCGTTTTACCTCACGAAAATCCACACCAAACTGCTCGCATAATTTTCCTACTTCTTCCTCAGTAAAACCGATGTATCTTGCAAGTACACCAGGCGTAATCATTGTAAACTGCATGAAATTATTGAGAGCAGATTGTGTTTTTAGCTTTTTGATTGGCAAAATTCCGGTCAGATATGCTAGTGCAATAAACTTAGTAGGTTCGCTGCCCTTGAACATTCCGCGCAAAAAATTAATATAATCCTGCAAAACAGCTTCATTAGCAGCCTCATCTCTAATCAGAACATCCCACTCATCAATTATTACAATAAATTTCACCCCTGTCTGTGCATTGATACAAGACATTGCCCCATATGCAGTACGAATACCATCTAGTAAAATCTGCGGATATATCTCTTTTAATTCCTCAATCACATGATAATTCAGATATGATACGGTCTGTTCTGCCGAACCAGCATCCATCATGCACCATTGTTTATCCAGATAAATCACATCATATTGATTCAAATATTTTTTGTAAGAATCACTCTTTGCAATTTCATATGATGCAAATATAGAATCAGAATCACAGCCTCTGCTATAATATGCGCAAAGCATATCAGCAGTAATGGATTTACCAAACCGCCTTGGCCTGCTGCTGCAAATCAAAGCCTGTTTTGTATTGATCACACTGTTTGTGTATGCCAAAAGACCTGTTTTATCCACATAAATCTGCGAGTTTACTGCCACCTCAAATGCAGTATTTCCCGGATTAACAAACCTTCTCATGCTGCGCACCACCTTTCTTAAAAAACGTAATATCCCGTTTTTTATTTTTGAAACCTTTATCTGAGATTATTTCTCATATTTTGCTTTGTAATTTTATTTTATCGTAACTATTCAGAACCCCATTCGCAAAATCGCATCTTCGATGCTTCTATTTTGCTCATGTGGTTATCTCGCCATATAAAATTGCTATTCTGTCCGAATGCAAGCATTCACAGAAAGCAATTTTGCATGGCTCTGAATAGTTACATTTTATCAAATTTTGAATAACTCGGCAATACAAAAACGGGCAGCTTTACGCCGCCCGAATTTTATTTTTTTACTTTCTCAATTTTAATTTTCCTCTCCCATAAAGATTGATGCAAGTGGTGAATCCTTTGGAAGAATCAATGTCTTATCGTTTCCGCTCATGGCTGTCTTTGCTGCCTCTAATGCACGGTCAAATTCATAAAACTCTGCTCGCTCTGGCGTGTTATACGCATCTCCTAAAATACGCATGTACTCGCTTTCGCCCTCTGCTATTGTGTTTGCTGCCTCTGCCTTTGCATCTGAAAGCATAATTGAAATCTCTTTGTCTGTGCTATTTCTGATTTTCTTTGCTTCTGAATCACCTTCTGCCTGATAGCTTGCGGCAATCTGATTACGCTCTGAAATCATACGCTCGTATACGGCTGCCTTGTTGTCCTCCGGCAGATCAAGCTGTTTGATCTCTGCCATTAAAATCTTTACGCCATAAGAGTCCATTGAATTTCCGACCTTACTCATAATAAGTTCCTTTAATTCGCCGTCTCTTGCAGCAATGACTTCATTTTGCGTCAGGGTGCTGATTGCATTTTTTGTTGCGTTAAATACAGCAGCATCAATGCGGCCTTCAGCGTTACTTACGGAACGATTTAATGTCTTTGAAAACAATATAGGATCACTGATCTGCCATAATACATAGCTGTCTGCAATCATCGTTTTCTTATCCTTTGTGATGACATCCGATGCCACCATATCATACAAAAGAATTTCCTTTGGAAGTGTCTGTTCGCTGTCTAAAAACGGAACCTTGAAGCTTAATCCAGCCTCTGTTTTAATACTGTTAATCTTTCCAAATCTCATAATTAATGTATATTCATTTTCCTTTGTCACTACAAGTGATGACAGCCCACAAATGACTGCCACAAAAGCTGCGACTCCTATTACAATTCGTTTTGTTGTCTTTTTCATGTAAGGTTTCCTCTCTTTTTTACTTACTTGTTGAGCTGCTGTCTGCTGGAGACGCACTGCTCTGTACGTTTTGTTCGCTCACAGAATTTAATTGCTCATGAAGCATTGTTGTAGTGGAATCTGTTCCATCAATAATCACACGAAGCTGTGGCAGGATACCTTCCATTGCCTCGTAGAACATTCTCTTTTTAGTAACTTCTGGATTTTTCTCATATTCCTCAAACTTAGCATTAAACATAGCTACCTGCGCATTTGCATCATTGATTCGCTCCTGCTTTGTTGCTTCTGCTTCCTGTAAAATCTGATCGGCATCAGCCTCCGCTATTGGCAGCTTTTCATTTCGATACTTATTTGCATTGTTTATGCTTGTTTCTTTTCCCTGCTTTGCCGTCTCAACTGCCTTAAATGCCTCCATGACTTCTGCTGTCGGCGGCTCTGAATCCTGAATGGAAATATTCACAAGTTGCAGACCAACATTATAAAGATCAAGCTGCTCAGTAATCATTTCCTTAATTCTTGACTGAATCTCGCCCTTTCCTGTTGTCAAAACAGAATCTACATCATAATTGCTGATTGCGGCACGAATACAGCTTTGCGCAATGTTCTGCAAAATAAGATCTGGATCTTTAGATGCATACACGGCCTTTACAGGATCAGATACACGATATTCAAGATAAAAGTCCACATCGACGAAATTAAAGTCTGATGTAATCATAATAGATTCATCTGCTATCACATCATTGTTCTTGTCGTAACCGATACGCAGACTCTGAATCGTCGTGTTCACCTTTGTTACATGCTGCACGAATGGAATCTTAAAATGAAGTCCCGGATCAGTAACTGCATGGCTGACACCAAATGTAGTCACAACTGCCTGCTCCTGTTCATTAATCGTATAAGTTGCATTTCCTGCACCCGCTGCACAGACAATGACAACTGCCGCTGCCACTCCTGCAATCGCTCCTTTTTTCTTTTTGCTCATTTTGTTTTCTCCTTTTCTTCTGGTCCTTGGTATGTATGACATAAAGGGTTTGATAATAAAAAAAGACCCTTACTGCATGGCAAATACACACATGCAGTAAAAGTCTTGCTATTCATATCTGCGGATCTTCTGATCGTCCTGACGCCTGATATTATACCCGGGTACCAGCTACTCCCCTTTACTTGTATCGTAGTATAGCAAATTGTTAATTCTTTGTCAAGGCTTTCTTTGCTTATTCAAACACTTATTCAAACACTTTCTTTATACTGCTATAATGCAGAAAAATTCCCTGTTTGTCTAGTTCCTTGATCTCATCGAGTGTTGCTAAGCGATACCCCATTGTCTCTTCTTTTTGAAGCTTTAAATCGCTCTCTTTAAAATCAAGTTCAAAACGGTACACATCGACAAAATAATTATCGCCTTCGTTTGGGTTGTCGCGGCGATATGTAAAACGATAGCCATCAGGACAATCTGACACATCAAGACCTGTCTCTTCACGGATTTCTCTTACAACTGCCACTTTAGAATCCTCGCCTGCCTGCACAGCACCGCCGGAAACTTCCCACCATCCTGGGGCCCAAGCCTTTGTCATGACTCTTCTTGTAATTAAAAAGCGTCCGTCTGGGCGATGAATGACACCGAGCACAGTCAGATGATACTCACCGTTTTTTAAATTCCAGTCATTTCTCTTCATTGTGCGTCCGGTTCGTTTTTTGTCTGAATCGTAAATATCCCAAAGTTCCATCTTATTGTGTTCTCCTCATCTAACCTTTTTTGTACAGCAATACCTCAAATGTCTTTTCCATCACCATTTGATACTGTTTGCAGCTTTAATTTAAACTATTCGTAAAAACCGCAGTTATGTCTTCCGTGTTCTTTTATGTAATACAGTGCCGTATCTGCATCATTAGAAATTGAACCCTTTGGATTTTTTCTGTCTGAAAATGCCACACCAACACTTAAAGACACTGCCGGAAGACTATCTGTTGGATTGCTCAATTCCTCATTTGCTTCCTCAATCTTCTTTTTGATCGTGCAGCGTTTATCACTTGCTGAATTGACCATGATTACTGCAAATTCATCTCCGCCGATTCTGCATACGTAATCAATATTTCGAAATTGTTTTTTTAAGACAGATGCTACCTTTCTTAAAATCTGATCACCTATTCCATGACCAAAAGTATCATTTACCGCTTTGAATACATCCACATCTACAAGAATCAGCGCAAATGGACTCTCGCCTGTTTCGTAAATATGAATAAGCTTATTGAAGGAACCTCTGTTTAACAGATCTGTCAGCGGATCATGCTCTGCCTCATGGCGAATCAGCTTTTCTGTCTCCTTATTCGCTACATAGATTTCATTATACGTGACAGCAAGATTTTGCAATTCAACAACCCCTATTACCGGCAAGATTTCACCAAGCTTAATGCTTTCATCATAACTGATAAGCGGCTTTACAATAAGCAGGCGAATCATTACATATGAGCTTATCATAAGAATCACCATTAAAACAATTCCGATTTGTAATTTTGAATACATGCTGGAAAAAATCGTCATAGTTTTTCCCTGATAATGTCTTGTCTGTCGAATCAATTTTGTTTCACAGTTTGTCACTTCCTCGGTGATTATATCTTTCATTTCCTGATACGTTTTCTCAGTGACAAGATGCTGTGCCTTTTTTATTTTCTCATCATCAGACAATTTTTCATCCTCTTTGGAAAGTTCTACTGCCTTGATTTCGTCCGGCCAACTGCTTTGCAAGACATCATTTGCCTCACAGACAAGGCGCATGGCATAGTACTCTGTCGTCATGAGTTCCAATGAACTGTCCAGAGCAGCTTTTAATGCTGAAAAGGATGATGTCCTGTCAAAATAATTTTTGAATATATCAAGCGCTTTTTCCCGGCTCTTAACCTGATTAGACTCAACAAAATATGCGTCCATATATGATGTGTCGCCTGTCATGACATACATTCTCACCTGTTCGGTGAGATAATCAGCGCCTTTTTCAAACTGCTGCACTGCTTTTTCGGCTTGAATGTACTGCTCTGTTGACTCATTCAGTGCAAAAAACTCATTCTCGCCCTGTATTATAAGAAAGACAAATGCTAGTGCCAAAAGCAGTGTAATCCAAAGTCCCACACAGCTTACTTTTCGTATCTCAATTTTCCTTTTGGCGCTCATACCTGCTCCTTTCAGCATTTTTATACGCATTCTGCATCATTTTATTTTTACATGTTGCATTGTATGCAGCAGCAAAAAGGATATACAGACCGTCACATAAATCATAATACGTAACTATTCAGAACCCCATTCGCAAAATCGCATCTTCGATGCTTCTATTTTGCTCATGTGGTTACCTCGCCATATAAAATTGCTATTCTGTCTGAATGCAAGCATTCACAGAAAGCAATTTTGCATGGCTCTGAATAGTTACCATAATACCATGATTTTCTGTCAATTTCAATATTCACACTTGAAAACCATTGCACCGGAGGGCTTTCGTAAAATACCCCGTTAACTGTAACTTAGATTTAAGTATTGGCTTATTCGTTAACTGTAATTTTATACGTTCCCTTTGAGAAATCGACTTCTACGCATGTACCATCTGCGAATGTACTCTGCTGGCGAAGACCTGTTTTGTCGAGAATGCGGTGGCTGACTAACTCACTATAAGCTACGTGTTCATGAAGTGATGCTACCTGCTCGCATCGTTTCTTTTGTTCTTCTTCTGTAAAATCGCTGCCTGCTCCAAATGCACCGTCTGTTCCATCGTAAGCACCATTTCTGTCAAAATATGGTGCGCCTCCGTTAATAAGTGCATAGAGCATGTAATCTTCGTTTTCATGTTTTTCCATCATCCACGGAATGATTACGCAGTCATGATATACAAGATTAAATAATGGCACTGGGATTCCCTGTTTTGGTTCTTCTGGACGACGCATCATAAAATCATATGGCGCATAGTGGCAGAAAACAAGATTAGCGACTGACCAGTCTGCTACCTCCTCGGAACTTGACAGAATATTTTGTGACAGTAAATATGCAAAGCAGCGGCTTCTAAATTCCAGACATTCCTTTCTTGTCATTTTGTGATGCGGCTCAAAGCATTCATCTGGCTCGTTGCATGTAAATACATCAAGATAAGCGCAGTCAAGCTTTATATCATGAGCTGCCAATTCTAGGAAATTTCTCTTTACATAATAAGGTGCCTGTGTTGCACAAAGATATGTCTGATTACCGCCCGCCCAGTTTGCATGAGAAGGAATGGAGCCATCTTCAAGATGAATGGCTGATGATTCATCATAGGTACTGGCACGGAAATAATAATCACGATATTGATCATGGATTCCAAAAACATAACCGCATTCATGAATTGTATCACAAAGCTCCTTCATGCCTTCCCAGCCGCCTGCTTCAATACATGCTGGAAGATAATCTGGATGCTCGTTGTCATAACCTGGATCTCCCCAGCCATCTAAATGAAGATAAAGCTTCTTAATTCCAAGCTTTTCATAGCAATGACGAATCTGCTTAGTGCGCACTGCAAAAGGTGTTAAATGATTGTTTTTCTCAGGTGCTTCTGGATCAAAAAAGCGGGACTCTGGCTGAACAAGTGTCTTAATCCCTGCATGAACAAACATGCTTCCTACTAATTTCTCGACATCTGCGCGCGCTGCCTTTTCACGAAGAGTATGAAATGTTCCCTGTTCCTTTGTATAATTTCTATAAAACTTACACATGGTATTGTAATCACAGTCTTTTTCAAAATGATACAATAAGGTTCTGCGATAGCGCATTGAGCCAAGTGATTTATAAAGTACCATGCCCACACTTGTCTGTGCTTCGCCTGATTCATGAGAAGCACGGTAGCCTGCATCCTCTGGCTGCTCACATATTGCAATATAGCCGTTTCTATCTTTAATCTGGGAAAACCATGGCATATATGAGCCTTCCGTACACATGCGGCCATCAAATGGCACTTTTCCCAGCTTTGTTTCCCAGCCATTTGGAATAAGCAAACCCTGTCCCCAGTTTAAGAGCGTATACCAATCTTCACTATCACACATAAAGTCCATTGCACCCGGCCACACAACTTCATCCATGCCAGACGCTGGCTCTGTGATCGGAATCCACTCAAAATGAACATCACCTGTCGATAATTCAATCCAGATATATGTCTCAAAACAAAGCTCTGGCACCTGCTCAAAATTTTCATAATGGCTCACAAGTCCGAAGCCTATTCCTGTATCATATCTTTTATGTGAGACGTTTTTAGCCTCTGAAAAAAGCACATCTTTTCCATTATACTTAAAATAAGGCTGATAATTATGCTGCCAAGTCCATTTCGTGCCATCTGTGTAAATATCGCAGTGCAGCGTCTCCTCATGAAAATCAAGTTTTATTATGTTATCTTTTATTGTAATCATAAATTCTCCCCTACCTAATCTCAAACATAGTTTTTGTGACAACAAGGCAGATGCCATTTTGCACCTGCCTTGTATTGTCTAATTTAAAACAATTTAGATATTTCTTACATTCCCCTTGCTGCATCTGCACATGCGTCCATGGCCTCGATCACAGCACTTCTAAGACCTTCCTTTTCTAATACACGGACTGCTTTAATTGTAGTTCCTGCCGGCGAGCATACCATATCCTTTAACTCACCCGGATGTTTTCCAGTCTCCAAAACCATCTTTGCGCTGCCCATAACTGCCTGTGCAGCAAATTTATAAGCCTGCGCACGCGGCATACCCTGCTCTACTGCTGCGTCTGCCATAGCTTCAATAAACATAAATACATATGCCGGAGAACTTCCGCTTACTGCAACAACTGTATCCATCAGCTTTTCGCTGATAACCTCTACCTTGCTAAAGCCGCTTAAAATTTCACATACATACTTAAGTTCAGACTCTGTCACAAATTCATTTGGTGTTGCGCCTGTCATGCCCTCGCCAACAAGTGCTGGTGTATTTGGCATAGTACGTACAATCTTTACGTCCTTACCAAACTTTTCTGACAGCCATGAAAGTGTCTTTCCCGGTGCAATTGTGATGATTAACTGATCTGCTCTTATATGATCCTTTATCTGTGTAATCACAGACTCATAGTACTGTGGCTTTACAGCAAGTACAAGCACATCAACAGCGTCCACTACATCAAAATTGTTATCTGAAACATGAATGCCATACATGTTCTTTACACGCTCTCTGCTTGGCTCAAACACGTCAGAACCATACACATCCTCTGCTTTGAAAATATTGTTTTTGATGATGCCGCCCATCATTGCGCCTGCCATGTTGCCGCATCCGACAAATCCTAACTTCATAGTGTTTTCCTCCTGCATTATGTGTTTTTGTATATAATAAATTTTAGTTGAAGCTTTGCTCAGTACAATTTATGATCTCATCCTGAAGTGCCTTGCTTAGTTTCCATTCTTGTGTTTCCGGATTATGGCACCATGCACAGCGAAGCGGACAGCCTTTAAAAAATACAGTTGTACGAATTCCATCTCCGTCATGGATTGAATACTTCTGAATATTTGTTACAAGACACATTTTTGCATCCCCTTTTCTTTTATTTTTCCCCGAAGCTAAATCTTAGACTCATCATAGCACCACGCCTTATAATTGTCAATGAGTCAAATCTTTGACCCATTTATACTTGCGAAAATGATGCAAAACCCACGGCAGCTTTCCTACTTCATCTATACATGTACACGCATATACAAGCACTACTGGCCAGTGGAAAAAATATGTTCCGGCAGCAGCGAGCGGAATCGCTAGACACCACATACACACGGCAAGACTATACATATCAAACAGCGTATCGCCGCCGGCGCCGAAAATACCATTTATTGTGACATCATTTACTGCGCGTCCAATCATATAAAATGCGATAACGGCAAACATACCCTTTAAATATTCCTGTGCCTGCGGTGTCAGCTTTACAAAGTGCAAAATAATTGGTGCAGATATGCACATTAAAAGAGAAGCAAAAATACCGCATGCAAATGATATTTTTAACAGACGTATGCCGTATCGCTTTCCCTTCTCTAAGTTTCCTGCGCCAAGCTCATTGCCAATCATAATTCCTGCTGCGCTAGAGATACCTGCGCTAAAGCAGCATATGATATCTCTTACAACAGCTGCTACTGAATTGGCTGCCGCTGCATCAGTTCCAAGATGACCCATAAAGGATGAATAAGATGTGAATCCAATTCCCCAGAACAGACATGCTCCTAAAAGTGGAAGTCCGCACTTCCAGAAATCTTTTGAAAGCTGTTTGTTTCTCCTTAATAAGTCGCGCATGGACGGATGGAGATAATTTGGCTTATAGGAAATAAGTACAGAACAGCAAAGCTCAATAATTCGCGCGATAAGTGTCGCAAGAGCTGCTCCGCGCACACCCATCGGTGCAATGCCAAAGCCTCCAAAAATAAAAATTGCATTTAAAATAATATTGACACAGACTGTCATTGAACTTATGACTGCCGTTGTCTTTGCATGCTCGCTTGTCTTCATGATAACGAGATAACATTGAGAAATACCTGTAAGCAAATATGAAAATCCTGCGATTTTTAAGTAGCTTACACCATAATTGATCAATACCTCTTCATTTGTAAAAAGAAGCATCAGATAGCGTCCGAAGAAAACACAGCCAATAAAGAATATGGCTGATACGAGTCCGCAAAGGCGAAGTGCCATGCAAAAGATCTCATCTAGTGTCTTTTTGTCTCCCTTTCCCCAATACTGCGCACCTAAGATACCAAGACTGGCTGTCGCTGCCGATAAAAACATGTTTTGGATAAATTGAATCTGCGTTGCAAGTGATACAGCCGACATATAATTTTGATCCATGCCGCCTAGCATAAATGCATCGGCCACTGCCACCATCGCTAACATGAGATTTTGAAGCACAATCGGAACCATCAGGCTCCAGAGCTTTTTATAAAATGCTTCATCTTTTTGTAGCTTGCCCATTTTTCATCCCTCTCTTTTGATTTTTTGTAACTATTCAGAGCCATGCAAAATTGCTTTCTGTGAATGCTTGCATTCAGACAGAATAGCAATTTTATATGGCGAGGTAACCCCATTCGCAAAATAGAAGCATCGAAGATGCGATTTTTCGAATGGGGTTCTGAATAGTTACGATTTTCTTCATAATTCACAAATCCGTGAACAGTATCATCTTATCATTTACGGGCAGCTCTGTACATGTACTTATTCGGCTTTTTTAGGAGAATCCTTGAGAAAAAAATATTTCACAGACGCAGTCAGTTCTCTTATTCTGAGTTAAAAAAAACAGCTACCCGATACCATTTTGATATCAGATAGCTGTTTTGCTTTATTATATGATACCAGGGTCAAAAGGTCAGAAAGCCGATGCAAGCTTGCTTGCAAGAGGCTTTTTGAACTCTTGACCCGCCAAAAATATGAGTAAGTAGCCATTTTTCAAAGAAAAATGAGCGGATTACGAATGTTTTTGAAGATTGCGAGAGTGCAAAGCACGTAGCAATCTGGTATCAAAGGGGTCAAAATACTTTTTGACCCCAACATCATTATATTTTATCCCGCAGCTTTTTTGCTGTCATGTTACCTTATGTCTAAACTTTGCCCTCTTTGCTGCGCTCCCCCTGCTTGTATGCTCTTTTGACTCTGCGAAGGTTAAGTTAATATGAACCATAATGACCTGTCAGGTTTACTACTTCGCTATTGTCATTGATGGCGTAGACACAGTAAAAGCCTGTCTTATCGAGTGGGAAATTATAGGAAAAGTTTCCTGTCGCATAAATACATCTGCGAATTCCGCTTGGCTCAATGATACCTACACGAAGAATTTTTCCAGTTGGCGTAATTGTTCCACCAACCGTAATATGATGTGAACTAGTTTCCCAAAAGTCCTTTGTGGTTCTCATAAAATCACTTGGCAAAGACCAATCAAAATTAGCTGATGCTGCTAACTCAATATCACTCTGATCTTTTTCCGATACATATCCATCAATTGGAAGCACATCAATAAATTCAATGCCTGTATTTACGTAATCTTCTGGATTGATATTGCTGTTATCCTGAGGAACTGTATTATCTGCAGTTACATTTATATCTCCAAGCACCTGAATACCAGCTTCATCTTTTTCCACATCTGTCAATTCATACAGCGCACGATATCCGCCTGCTAAGATACCAGTTGAAGCGAGTGCAGATCCTGCTGAGGTAAATGAAACAGCGACTGCTGCGAGTACGCCAAAGATTTTTGGTTTTTTCATTGCATTTTTCATATTGATCATTTTTTCCATCCTCCCGATTAACTTCATAGGCTGCGTTCCTATTGAGGAATACATGTCTGCCTTATCGTCCTGTCCCTGCATAGAGACACGATACAATACCTCTAAATATGCTTTAATATTTCCTAGGTATTTATTGCAGACCTCCCAGTCACAGGCATATTCATTCCATTGACTCATCTGTGCTGCCAGACCTCTTGTCCATGGATTGAACCAGTGGATAGCTTCAACGACCTTCGCTGCCGTCAAAAACCAGATATCTTTGCGTGTGTAGTGGACTAGTTCGTGAATCATTGTAACACGCTCCACGAATTCATCCGTTTTGCCTTCTGGCAGCACAATCTTTGGATGGACAACGCCAACGGTGATTCCGCCGCAGCGAATCCCTGCCTTCTCACATAACATAACGCGTCCAGAACGCATTTTTGTCTGTCTGCAGATTTCCTGAAAGCGCAGCTGCCGCTCTCTTGATGCTGGAAGCGCATCGCTAAAGCAGTGCCTTGTCATATCCCATTTTTCCTGCAGCGATTCAAAGTTTGCGAAAAAGCCTAAAATCCAAATCACAAATAGCAGCAGACAAATCATTGTAATAACAGGCGTAGTCTGCATAAATCGTCCGTCTAACACCAATATCTCATTGATTATCAATACTGCTCCTAGTCCCAGAGGCAAAAGATATGCCACAATTACGGCACGCAGCAGATAAAATAATAGCCGCGTATATCCTTTGTTCTCTAGTCGTTTTACTGTCTGCAGCCAAACAAATAGCATCAGGCTGCCCCAGACATGTGCTGCCAAAATTGCAAATACTACATCATTGATCCATTTCATCCAACAAGCCTCTTATCTGTTTGATATCTTCTTTA
>ENA-OQKP01001169-OQKP01001169.1-human-gut-metagenome-genome-assembly--contig:-NODE-1169-length-13743-cov-22.059489_pt1 | contig 13743 bp, 6 predicted proteins | sample MGYA00242780_ERZ504802 | MGnify/ENA primary metagenome ERZ504802 (study PRJEB26092, sample SAMD00036406) | human gut metagenome | host: Homo sapiens | study: EMG produced TPA metagenomics assembly of... | reverse complement strand
GAGGAGCAGACGGCAGCATACAGTGTGGAGATCTGGAAGCGTTTCCGTAAATGGGGTGGTATCCCTACGGGTATCACACAGAACGTAAAAGACCTGTTAGCCAGCCGGGAGATTGAGAACATCTTTGAAAACTCGGACTTTATCCTGATGCTCAACCAGGCATCTGGTGACAGACAGATCCTTGCAAAACAGCTCAACATTTCCCCTCACCAGCTTTCTTATGTAACGAACAGCGGGGAAGGTGAGGGACTGGTCTTTTATGGCAACACCATTATCCCGTTCAAGGATAAGTTTGATAATTCCCTGATGCTGTATGCCCTGATGACTTCTAAGCCGGATGAGATGGAAAAGCGTAAGAAACTTGGTATCGGAGAACGGGACGATTAAAGAAATAAACGAAACAAAATAAAACAGAGTAGAGGATGAGCCGGAGGAATACTTCCGGCAATTTTTCTGCCTGGAAATCATGGAGGATTACAAGATGGAAGATTACAGAAACATGGAGAGATGCAGCGGCGAACCTTGCTGCATATTTGCAGAAAGAATCTGTGCAGACAATGAAAAGGAGATTTTGAAAATGGAAAAGGACACAAAGGAAAAAGTAACGGCTGATGAAATGATGGATGATCTTATCTATCTGGCGGAACTGATTGACTTCATGGGAATTACAGCTTGTCTGGCTGTAAGGGGAACTTTAAGTGAGCGAATGACAGACAAGCTGACGGATTCCATTGCAGGGATGGCAGATGAAGTGTTGGAGAAATGGGAGGACTATCAGGATAAGACAGAATAACCGGGACAAAGCAGTAAAGGGGATGGTCAAAGTTGCAGGAGCATGAGTATAAGGCGAGAGATAAAACTGTCCAGAAGATGAGCCGGGATGGACTGCGGGAAGAAAACCTCCGGAACAAGGAAGAAAAAAGGATCACTGGGCGGGATACGGATACCGAGATTTCCCGCAGTGAGAAGAAAGAGGAACTGGATTTTAGTAAACGCAGACATGAACGGCTGAAAGAAGAACGGGAGATGGAACAGCCGGAGCAGAGTTCCAGAAAACCCAGATATAGTAGGGAACATGCAGATATATTGGATGATGAACAAGATATAGCAACTGATGCGGATGTAGAAGAGGGGCTTACAGACGATAGCAGCGAGAACCCCAAATCTGCCTTTCGTACAGAGAGTATCCGTGGACAGCCAAGAGGGGAACGGGCATATCTGGAGACAGTTGCAGACAGCCGGGATCTTCGGAAGAAAAAGATGGTCAGGGATTATGCTGCAAAGGAAAGAAGGAAGGAAAAGGAGACTTCCAGAGAAGAAAAAGCAGCCAAAAGAGAATCTGTCCGTTACCGGGAAACTTCCGAAGTGATGGAAGATTCCCTGGATAAGTTCCACGAGGAGATCAAAGGCAAGTCCAAAAGGGAACGGGTGCTGAAGGAACAGCGGAAAAAAGTTTCCCGTCTGTCTTTTGGTGATGAGGGTGACGGCATGGTACATGGTGCCGGGATCGGTATCCGGAATCCGGCATCGGCAGTCAAAGATGCGGCAGTCACAGCAGCACACTGGAAAACGCACGAAGAAGAGGATGAAAATGCGGCAGTGGAAGGGGCACACCGGGCAGAGCTTGTCGGGGAAAGCCTTGCAAGGAAATCCATCTACATGCGGGAACGGCTGAAAGGGCGAAGGGAAGAATCCCGGAGATTAAAAGAAAGCGTCCTGGATGAAGCAGAAAGGAGCAGGCTGATATTTGAGACTGCCTATGGAAATGAAGCGAAGGACGCAGTGAAAAGAGAAGCAGAGAAGAAAAAGAAATCTGCCCTGCAGAAACTCTTTCAGAAGAAGCGTTACCAGAAGCAGTATCAGGCAGCCAGACAGAGTAAAAAAGTAAAGGATGCAGCGATCACTTCCGCACAGAAGTTTACGGAAAAAGCGAAAGATGCCGTCAAGATGGTGGCGGCACAGAACCGGGGGATTTTTGCCACGGTAGCTGTCTTTGCTCTGATCTTTGTGCTGATCGCAGCCAGTTTTACCAGCTGTACGGCATCTTTGCAGGGAGCTTCTTCAGCAATCATCTCTACCAGCTATTCCAGTACGGATGAAGATATTTATGCCGTTGAAAATGCGTACCGTGCCTTGGAAGAAGCACTGAATACACAGATCAATCAGATGGAATCCACCCATCCGGATTATGATGAATACCGGTATCAGATTGATGAGATCGGTCATAACCCATATCAGCTGATCTCTTATCTTACGGTAAAATATGGCTGCTTCACTTACGAGGAAGTGGCAGAGGAGATTAAGGAAATCTTCCGACAGCAGTATGGGATCACCACAGACTCTACCAGAGAGACGGTTACGGAAACCAAGACGGTCCGGGTAGGGGAATCCTTGGGACAGGTTGTGACGAGTGGATACTGTAACTGCCCGATCTGCTGTGGGCAGTGGAGTGGCGGACCGACAGCCAGTGGGGCGATGCCGACAGCAAACCATACGATTGCCGTGGATGCAGCGAACCCATTTGTGCCGATCGGAACACATGTAGTCATGAACGGTGTGGAATATGTAGTAGAAGATACCGGAGCGTTCGCAAGATATGGGGTACAGTTCGATGTTTACTATGACAATCATGCGGTGGCATCCGCACATGGACACCAGACATGGGAAGCCTACATAGCAGACAGCAATGGAAACCAGGAAGTGCAGGTCACGACTACAAAAGAGGTGAACCGTCTGGATGTGACGATGACAAACCACAGCCTGGATGCCGTGTTAAGGAGCCGTATGACAGAGGAAGAACAGGAACGCTACGATGCGTATAACAAATATTACGGCAACCGTGATTATCTGTTTGATCTAAACAGCATACCCACCGGAAGCAGTGGATTTGGTTATGACATACCGGCAGATGCTTTATCTGATCCACAGTTTGCAAAAATGATACAGGAAGCAGAAAAATATCTGGGTGTTCCATATGTATGGGGCGGTTATTCCCCAAGTGGTTTTGACTGTTCCGGTTTTGTGAGCTGGGTTATCAATAACTGTGGAAATGGATGGAATGTCGGAAGATGTACTGCAGATGAGCTGCGGTCACACTGTTCGCAGGTATCTCCATCGGAGGCAAAACCGGGAGATCTGATCTTCTTCCAAGGAACCTATGACACACCGGGAGCAAGCCATGTGGGAATCTATGTCGGCAATAACATGATGATCCACTGTGGCAAGCCTGTCCAGTATACCAGCATTGCAAGTGCTTACTGGCAGGAACATTTTATGGCGTTTGGTCGTCTGCATTAAAGGAGGTGACAGGGCAGATGAACATGAAATTAAAAAAACTTCTGAATGATATTCAGAAAACGGAGGATAAGATTGCTGAATTACAGGAACACCTGAAGCGGCAGAATACATTGAGACAGCAGATGGAAGATATAGAGATCGTTAAGTCGTTCCGTTCCATGAAGCTGGACAGCCGCAGCCTGCTTGTCCTGCTTGACGGGATTCAGAAAGGAACCGTTACGATCCAGATGGATGAGGACGGTGGTATCACGGTGGAGGATGCAAAAGCTCCGCAGAAAAAGGAAAACAACGCAGAAGTTCACAGACCACCTGTTGGTCAGATGACAGAAAGAGAGGTTTTAGACGATGAGGAATAAAGTGGTAAAGAAACTGCTTATGATTGCCATGGCAGTCACCATGATCTCCGGGACATCCATTGCTACGGTTTATGCAAATGCAAACCCACCGGCAGAGGAGACAACGACACAGGTAGTAGAAGAAACGGCAACAGAATCAACAGAAGATACAGAGAAGAAAGAGGATACCGGAAGGGTCACCGGGGAAGGGGATAATTCTGCTTTTTCTACTCCGGGAAATGCCCAGCTGGTGGATGATAAGGAAAATGATGATACGAAACAGTTCCTTACCATCCAGACCAAGAAGGGAAATACATTTTACATGGTCATTGACCGTTCCAGCAATACAGAAAATGTATATATGATGTCCCTGGTCGATGAGAATGACCTGGCAGAATTTCTGGATGAGACAGAAAAGAGCAAAGAAACCGAAGAATCAACCGTAGTGATCCCGGAAACCACACCGGAAACTACCCCGGTAGCAGAGGAGGAAACCGAAGTGAAGAAAGAAGAAAAGACAGGAATGAATGTAAAAGGACTTGGAGCAATCGTACTTGCAGCGATTCTTGGAGTGGCAGGTATCGCCGTTTATAAAAAGCATGGACGTGGCAAAGAGGATGACTATGTAAGCGAACAGCTGGAGTTCTCTGACGGACCGTATGTAAATGAAGAAGAGGATGAGGAAGAAGAATAAACTTCCATCTCCAAAGAAGCAACCAAAATAAGGACAGGGGCAGCCAGAGCAGTTTGGCTGCCCTTTTTTCAGAAAGGACAAAAAAGCGTATGTCAAAATTTTTAGTGATCGCAGAGAAACCAAGTGTGGCACAGAGTTATGCCAAAAATCTGTCAGCTTATAAAAAAGAGGACGGATATTTAGAAGGGGAGAGCTGTATTGTCAGCTGGTGCCTTGGGCATCTGTCAGAGTATGCACAGCCGGAGGAATATGACCCGAAATATGAGAAATGGCAGTTTGATAACCTTCCGATTCTCCCGCAGGTCTGGAAGTTGAAAGTTTCCAGAGATAAGAAGAAACAGTTTGATGTGTTAAAAAGCCTGATGAACCGGGCAGATGTGGACTATCTGGTAAATGGCTGTGATGCAGGAAGGGAAGGGGAACTGATCTTCCAGAGAGTGTATGACCTTGCCGGATGCAGGAAACCGGTGAAGCGTTTATGGATCAGTTCCATGGAAGATACGGCAATCCGGACAGGTTTTCAGACAATGAAAGGAGCAGAGGAATACCGGAATATCTGCATGGCTGCGGTATGCAGGGCACAGGCAGACTGGCTGATCGGAATGAACGGAACTAGGGCATATACGACCTGTTATTTTAAACGTCTGGTTGTGGGCAGGGTGCAGACGCCAACGCTTGCCATGCTTGCGGAACGTCAGGATAAGATTGAGCATTTTCAGAAAGAAGCCTTTTATAAAGTAGCACTGACAGACGGAAGGCTTACGGTAGTTTCTGAAAATATTACAAATGAGGAAGCAGCCGATCTTCTTGCTTCCTTATGTATGGATTCGGAAGCAGTGATTACACAGGTAAAGAAGGAACAAAAGAAAGCGTTTCCTCCCAAACTTTATGATCTGACCAGTCTGCAAAGGGAAGCAAACCGTTACTTTGGCTATACGGCAAAGAAAACACTGGATATGCTACAGGAATTATATGAAGAAAAGCTGGTCACTTATCCAAGAACGGACAGCCAGTTCGTGACGGAGGATATGAGGGATACCGTAGAGGAACTGGTAGGGAAAATGCCAGTCTTACTTCCGTTCCTGGATTATGGACAGCTGGGACATAATATCACCAGAGTGATCAACAATGCAAAAGTATCCGACCATCATGCGATTCTTCCAACCAAAGAAGCCGTAGAAAAAGGAATCTCTGATCTTCCAGCGGACAAAAAGAACCTGATGATGCTGGTCTGCCAGCAGCTGGTGCAGGCAACCGGGGAAGAGTATCAGTATGAGCAGACGGATATTACGGTCAAATGTCAGGAACATGATTTTACCGCCAGAGGAAAAGTGCCGGTGCAGATGGGATTTAAAGAGGCGGGAAATGCTTTTAAGAACCAGTGCGTGAAAGCCAAGCCGGAAGAAGAAACGGAAAAAGAAACTTCCATTCCATATGGCTATGAAGAAGAAGGAATGACGCTTTCTCCGGTAAAGGCAGAAAAGACAGTGCATTTTACTTCCCCGCCAAAACCATTCAATGAAGATACCCTCCTTGCTGCTATGGAAACCGCAGGGAATAAAGACTTTGATTCGGAGACAGAGAAGAAAGGATTGGGGACTCCGGCAACCAGGGCTGGCATCATTGAAAAACTGGTTTCTTCCGGCTATGCAGTCAGAAAAGGAAAGCAGATCTTGCCAAGCACAGAGGGCAGGGAACTGGTGAATGTCATGCCGGCTTATCTGAAATCTGCCGCAATGACTGCCGAATGGGAGAATCAGCTTTTAATGATGGAAAAAGGGCAGATCACAGATACACAGTTTATGGGAGAGATCACTTCCTTAGTCGGTAAGATTCTTTCTGTGTGCAGGGAGATACCGGAAGTGGAAAGGAGAAGGTTCCAGAAAGCAAGGGAAGTGATCGGTAAGTGTCCGGTCTGCGGTTCGGATGTCTACGAAGGAAAACAGAATTTTTACTGTTCCAACCGGCAGTGTGATTTTGCCCTCTGGAAAGAAAACCGTTTCTTAGGAAGCATGGAGAAAACACTGGATAAAAAGATGGCAGTGGAGCTTCTTGATAAAGCCTGTACTCATGTAAAAGGGCTGTATTCCAGAAAAAAAGATATAAAGTTTGACGCAGATCTTTTACTGACACTGGAGGACGGAAAGCCAAGGTTCCATCTGGAATTTCCAAAGAAGAAAAAGAAATAAGACAAGGAGGTAGGCAGTATGTCGAAATTACAGGACATCCGGGAACTGGCACAGGAACATGCGACATTGGTGAGCAGTTCGCCAAGGGACTGGATGGGTTATATGGATACCGCAGCGAGACTATACCGGTATCCTTTTACAGACCAGTTACTGATCCACGCACAGCATCCACAGGCAACCGCCTGTGCGTCCCTGGAACTGTGGAATGAGAAGATGTTCCGCTGGGTAAACCGGGGAGCTAGGGGAATCGCCCTGCTTGACGAGAATGGTCATAATACCAGACTCCGGTATGTGTTTGATATTTCAGATACGCACATGGTGGCAGGCGGAAGAAGCCCTTACCTGTGGCAGATGCAGGAACATCAGCAGGAAGAGATCCTTAACCATTTAGCAGAAGCGTATGGTCTGGAAGAAAAAGATACAGGGACTTTATCGGATGCGTTGATGGCGGTTGCAAGGGAAATGGTCGCAGACAGTCTGGAAGAATATCTGGACGGCTTGGAATATGCAGCGGAAGGAACGTATCTGGAAGATCTGGATGAAGTTACGATCCGCAGTGATTTCCGCCAGCTTGCAACGGACAGTGTATATTACATGCTTTCCAGACGATGCGGGCTTGAACCGATGGAACTTCTGGAAGAAGAGGACTTCATGCATATCACAGATTATAACCGGCTGTCTGTACTGACCTTTCTTGGAAATGCAGCAAGCCAGATCAGTGAGAGTGTTCTGATTGACATTGGAAGGACGGTACATAAAATTTCTCTGGAAGAAGCCAGAAAAGAGGTTGAAATTTCCAGTGAAAGGAATTATAATAACTTTAACACGTTAATGTGTGAAAATAAAAATAAGGGCGTAGAAAACAACAAAGAAGAAAATATCGAGAATGAAGGAGGAACCGACTATGGAACTGACATATCATCGCAAGGGGGATTACCTGTTTCCGAACCTGACCGTAGAGGAGGAAGAAGTGACAATAGGGAAATACGGGATGCTTCGGAGGACATTCCTGAAGGAACACAAGAACAGCCTGTATCAGAGCCTGTTCCTGACAGGAAAGCTGAACAGCCATCTGGCAGAGATCGAGAAGGCAGCACAGGAGAGGATGGACAGCCAGATGGAGAAACTGCTGAAGAACCATCCGGCACCGGACAAGGAAGCAGACCCGATGGCCTGGACAGCACACATGAACGCACTGATGGCAACAGCGGAAGAGAGCATCTTGACGGAATTGGTATACAGTTAGTCGAAGATACAAGAGAAGATGGATTGAGTAAAGCAGAGGAAGAGATCGCCTCTGCTTTATCTTTGCCCAAATATCCCACCGCAAATGAACAAAGACGGCAGATCGAGGAAAGGGCAGCTGCCCTTTATGACGGAGAAATTCCGATTCCAGAGCAAGTTGTTGATGAGATCTTACGGACAGGAGGAAACCGGAAAGCCAGCCAGCTCCGGATCATCTATAATTTCATGAGTGAACAGACACCGGAGGAATATACGGAGTTTGTGAAGCGTGAATACCGTAAAGGTGGAAAAGGTTTTCAGATTGATGGAAATGAATATTCAGTCTGGTTTGATGAAACCGGGATGCAGATCGCAGTAGGGCATACGGTTACAGACCATATCTTAGATAAGGCATTTTTATCATGGGAAGATGTCAGCGGACGTATCCATCAGCTTTTAGACCAGGGTGAATATGCACCGCAGTCTGTATTGGATGCGGCAAGAAGTAATGCAGTAAAAGAACACGCCCAGGCTCTTGCCTATATGAAAGGGGATATGGCAGAAGGAGTAGCGGAGATTGTTTTTGACGAAGAGGACTTACCACATCTTCGCAGTATCTATCCGGAGATCACGGATTATCTGGAAGAAAAGCTGGAGGATCCCCAGTGGCTTTCGGAACTGAATGAAAGACTGGATGCACTGGCAGAAGCCTATGAAGAAAATCATTCTATTATGCGTTTCCATCATTATAATCCTATAAATATCTCAAAGCAGTTTCAAAAGTTTGCGGATGAGGTGATTCCTTATCAGGTTAGGGACGGCTTTGCCTGGAAAGAACATCCGATGTTCATTACACAGGATGAGATTGATGCTTATCTTGCAGGAGGTGGAGCGTATTCGCAGGGCAGGCTTAGGACGTATTCCTTTTATCTACTTCATGAAGATGAAAGATCGAGGACAGGTTTTATCAAGGAACAGTATGGGATCGGTGGAAGCAGTCATGCACTGTCTGGTGCCGATGATTCACACGCAAACTATGATGGAAAAGGCTTGTTTCTTGCAAGAGGTGCTTATGGGAATCCATATACGTCAATTTTATTATCCTGGAATAAAGTTGCAAATAGAGTAGCTTATCTGATCAAGAATGACCAGTTCCTGCAGGCAGAAGATTATGCTCGTATGCCGGAATATGAACGGGAGCAGATGGCAAATAAGGTACTCCGCTTTTATGACCGTCTGCCGGAAGAGATAGACAGACCATTTACGGATGATTTCTTCTGGGAAAAACCAGGAAAAGAAATGGAGGCAGTATTAGAGAATCCAGAGCAGACAGAGGAACTGTTACAGAAGATGGATGCAGCATTGGCAGCTCTTCCATTGGATTTTGAAGCGTATGGGACAAACTACCAGCAGAAAACAGAACTTCTTTCAGAACTCCACCAGTATGCAGAAGGAACCTATACGATTTTCCCGACACCGGAAGCAGAACCGTTTTTTGTGGAATCATCCGGACACCAGATGACCATGTTTGATTTCTTGGATACGAAGGCAGTGACAGAACCGACCGTAGTAGATATGTCAGATGTGGAGGAAATAGAAGAGGAAGAGGTTACTGCCAAAGAATCTATTTCAGAGAGTCAGGAGCAGGAAATAATAGAAACTTCTGAGGGACAGGAACAGAAAGAACCAGAAGAAGAGGTAACAGCTAAAACAGCAAAAGAATTGGCGGAGTCCTGGGATGAAGGTGTTTTTGCATATCAAGGGTATCATTTTGAAGCAGTAGGGGTATTGCCGGAAGGACTAGAGGGAAAAGATCTGGTTGCACAGACCCGTTCCAATACAGAACTTCATCTGTCGACCTATCATACAGAAGATTTCCCAAAGTATTCTTATGATGAGTTTTATGCAGTCAGCAATGCACCAACTGCCGATGTGTTCCGGTGCCTGGAAACCGGACGCAATTATATTCCCGGAGAAAATGAACTGTTTGGATATGAGGGAGAATTTCAGCCATATTTGAAACCGGAACAGGAAAAAGCCGTGATAGAACCACACAACTTCCGTATCCAGGATAATGACCTTGGTGCAGGCGGTCCGAAGGTAAAGTATAAGGCAAATATGGAAGCCATTCATTTGTTACAGACTTTGGAGAAAGAAGAACGTCTGGCAACACCCGAAGAACAGGAAATCTTATCCCGTTATGTTGGCTGGGGTGGCATCCCGCAGGCATTTGAAGAGAATAACAGTAGTTGGACAAATGAGTATCTGGAGTTAAAGAATACCTTATCACCGGAAGAATACAGTGCAGCAAGAGCATCGACCTTAAATGCTTTTTATACATCACCGACCGTGATCCGAAGCATGTATGAAGCACTGGAAAATATAGGACTGAAACAGGGAAATATTCTGGAACCGTCCTGTGGTGTTGGTAACTTTATGGGACTGATCCCGGAGAGTATGAACAAGGCAAAGATGTATGGTGTGGAGCTTGACCCGGTTTCCGGCAGGATTGCAAGGCAGCTTTACCAGAAAAATAAGATTGCCATACAGGGATTTGAGGAAACAGATTACCCGGACAGCTTTTTTGACTGCGTGATCGGGAATGTACCATTTGGAGCATATCAGGTCAGTGACCGCAGATATGACCGCCACCATTTTCTGATCCATGATTATTTTATAGCAAAATCCCTTGATCTGATCCGTCCCGGCGGTGTAGTCGCTGTGGTAACTTCCAGTGGAACGATGGATAAGCAGAATCTGGCAGTGAGACAGTATATCGCAAACCGGGCAGAACTGCTTGGAGCCATCCGATTACCGAATAATGCGTTCCAGAGAAATGCCAATACCAGCGTTGTTTCTGATATTCTGTTTTTCCAGAAAAGGGACAGGGCATCCATTGAGGAACCGGAATGGTTAAATTTAAAGGAAACACCGGAAGGCTATTCAGTCAATGCTTATTTTGCAGAGCATCCGGAAATGGTGCTTGGTGAGTTTACTACAGAAAGTACCCAGTATGGAAAGCAGGAAGTGACCGTAAAACCAAAAGAAGGAATTACCTTAGAAGAACAATTAAAAGAAGCTGTCCAGAATATCCATGGCACGATCACGGAACTGGAACTTTCGGATACAGAGTTAGAAGAGGATGTTGTCTCTATCCCGGCAGACCCGGATGTAAAGAATTTCAGTTTTACCGTAGTGAATGAGGAAGTCTATTACCGGGAAAATTCTGTGATGAACCGCATGGAGCTTCCGGCAATGACAGCGGAACGTGTCAAAGGGATGGTGAAGATCCGTGATGTTACGAATGAACTGATCCGGTGTCAGATGGAAGAGGGAAGCGATGAGCAGATCACAAAGCTGCAGGAAAAACTCAATGAAGAATATGATATCTTTACAGCAAAATATGGTCTTATCAGCAGCAATGCCAATAAGAGGGCATTCAGTCAGGACAGCAGCTATTGTCTTTTGACTTCTCTGGAATTTCTGGATGATAAGGGAGAACTGAAACGGAAAGCGGATATTTTTACCAAAAGGACAATCCGCAGGGCAGAAACGGTAACTTCCGTGGATACTGCCAGTGAAGCACTTGCGGTTTGCATTGGTGAGAGGGCAGGCGTTGACCTTTCCTATATGGCACAGCTTTCAGGGAAAACAGAAGAGGAGCTTACAGAAGAACTGGCAGGGGTGATCTTTAAGAATCCGATTGGTGAAAAATGGGAGCCATCGGACGAATATCTTTCTGGAAATGTGAGGGAGAAACTGCAGATCGCAAAACAGTTTGCAGAAGATCACCCGGAATATCAGGTGAATGTGCAGTATTTGGAGCAGGTACAGCCAAAAGATCTGGATGCATCAGAGATTGAAGCAAGACTTGGGGCAACCTGGATCTCCGAGGATTACATTACACGGTTCATGGCAGAAACATTCCATACACCAAGATATTATGTAGGGAGCAAGGTCAAAGTCCAGTATGCCGAAGTGACCGGACAGTGGAATGTTATGGGAAAGAATGTGGACAGTTACGGAAATGCTCTTGTTACTTCCACATATGGAACACAGAGAGCCAATGCCTACCGTCTTTTGGAAGATGCTTTAAACCTTAGGGATACCAAGATTTATGACACGGTACAGGATGCCGATGGAGAACACCGGGAATTAAACCGGAAGGAAACGATGCTGGCACAGCAGAAGCAGGAACTGATCAAAGAGGAATTTAAGGAGTGGATATTTAAAGACCTGCACCGACGGGAAGATCTCTGTAAGATCTATAATGAACGATTTAACAGCATCCGTCCACGGGAATATGATGGAAGCCATATTCAGTTTGTTGGCATGAATCCGGATATCACCCTGATGCCGCATCAGAAAAACGCAGTGGCTCATGTGCTGTATGGAAATAATACGTTACTGGCTCATTGCGTAGGAGCTGGAAAGACGTTCCAGATGATCGCAGCCGGTATGGAATCAAAACGGCTGGGACTCTCACAGAAGAATCTTTATGTTGTGCCAAACCATCTGACCGAGCAGTGGGGCAGTGATTTCTTACGACTTTATCCTGGGGCAAATATCTTGGTGGCAACGAAGAAAGACTTTGAACCGGCGAACCGAAAACGTTTCTGTTCCCGTATTGCGACAGGGGATTATGATGCCGTGATCATCGGACATACACAGTTTGAGAAAATCCCTCTTTCCAAAGAACGGCAGATTGCCATGCTGGAAGATCAGATTGCAGATATTACGTTTTCCATTGAAGAAGCAGCACATCAGGCAGGGCAGAATTATACCATCAAGCAGTTGGAAAAAACAAAAAAGAGTCTGCAGACGAGGATGAAGAAACTTAATGACCAGACCAGAAAGGATGATGTAGTAACTTTTGAGCAATTAGGCGTAGACCGGCTGTTTGTGGATGAAAGCCATAGTTTTAAGAATCTTTTTTTGTATACAAAAATGCGGAATGTGGCGGGAATCTCACAGACGGATGCACAGAAAAGTTCGGATATGTTTATGAAATGCCGGTACATGGATGAACTGACCGGCGGCAGAGGAATCACCTTTGCGACAGGTACCCCCGTGTCAAATAGTATGACGGAGCTTTACACTATCATGCGTTATCTCCAATATGACACACTCATGCGTATGGGTATGGGACACTTTGATTCCTGGGCGGCAACGTTCGGGGAGACAGTAACCGCAATCGAATTATCACCGGAAGGAACGGGCTATCGTGCAAAAACACGGTTTGCCCGTTTTTTTAATCTTCCGGAGCTGATCTCCATTTTTAAGGAAGCTGCAGATATTCAGACTTCTGATATGCTGAATCTTCCCGTACCGGAAGCAGAGTTTATCAATGAAGTCTTGAAGCCAAGTGAAGAACAGCAGGAAATGGTCAGTGCTTTTTCAGAACGTGCCGAAAGTGTAAGAGGCGGTCTTGTGAATCCGACAGAAGATAATATGCTCAAGATTACCAATGACGGAAGAAAATGTGCATTGGATCAGAGGTTATTAAATGAAATTCTCCCGGATGCCGAAAAAAGCAAGGTCAATACCTGTGTGGAAAATGCTTTTCAGGTATGGGACGAGGGAAAAGCAGATCGGACAACACAGCTGATCTTCTGTGACTTGTCTACTCCAAAAGGGGATGGGACTTTCAATGTATATGATGATGTCCGAAACAAACTGGTTGCCAGGGGAATCCCGAAAGAAGAGATTGCGTTTATCCATGAATACAACACGGAGACAAAGAAAGCAGATTTGTTTGCAAAGGTACGGGTCGGGCAGGTGAGAATCCTTATGGGTTCCACTCCAAAACTCGGTGCTGGTACCAACGTACAGGACAGGCTCATTGCCCTCCATCACCTTGACTGTCCGTGGAAGCCGTCTGATGTAGGACGGATTTTGCGGACATTCAAAATAAAAAAGAATGTGGAGGTAACAGACAATGGCAAAATCATTATTTGAGGAACTGGGCGGCAAATACGAAAGGCAAGGGGATTATTTGATACCG